>ERZ808044.311-NODE-311-length-61014-cov-6.787961_pt1 | contig 61014 bp, 47 predicted proteins | sample MGYA00380195_ERZ808044 | MGnify/ENA primary metagenome ERZ808044 (study PRJEB31490, sample SAMN06133423) | mouse gut metagenome | isolation source: Z7_2 | host: mice | place: China: Chengdu | collected 2015-05 ...
CGTTATATCCTTATCCTTCCATTCCTTCAAACGCTCTGCCGTCTGCTGCCACCTGTCCTTGCTGTTTTTAAGACGCAAAAGCTCTGCCTCCAAAGCCTCCTGCTCTGCTTCAAGCCCTGAATAGCCGCTGTTTGCAATCCTTAAGATGACCTCTTCATATTCTCCCTGGATTGCCTTCTGTTCCTCCTCAAGCCCCTCCTTCTGCCTCTCTCCTGCGGTGATATCCTCCCGCCGGCTCTCTATCTTGTCCCTGCACTCCTGCGCTAACGCCTCAAGCCTTAACATTTCCAGACGGTCAATCTGATAGGCGCACATTTTCGCCGCCTCCCGCTTCCCGTCGTAGTCCTGATAACACTCCTGAATCTGCAAAAGACGCCGGATTTCCTCCACGGTTTCCTCAATCTTTCCCCGCATCCGCCCATACTGCATCACGCTCTCCTGCAAATCCTCAATGTGGATATCCTTCTCCATGCAAATATATTCCTTGACGAATTCTTCCAGTTTAATGTTCATGCGAAATGGAATGGCTCTCTTAAACAGCCTTGGAAACTTCTCCATATCCAGGCCGCCCAGATAGATATCATAAAGCTGACGGCGGAACCTTTCATTGCTTGGGCCGCAGTAAAACCGTTCCGGCGAAAATGTTCTCTGCAAATATTCCCGCAGTTCGAGAGAACTTAAGCACCGTTTCCCAATGCGGTAACGCTCTTTTAACAGCTCGCCCGTATGCCAGAAAAACAGCCGGTTCACGTCATTAGTCGTTGTATCCACGTCAAACACCACGCCCACGCACTGTTTTTCCTTTGTATTCGTCTGCTCAAACTCCAACACAATGGTACTGGAAAAATTCTGGTTTCTCAGATATTGCGCCTCGTTATTCTCACTGATATTGACCATGCCCCGCAGATATTCAATCAAGGTACGGTCTGAATCGTCAGCCGCCGCCTTGTTGAAAAAACCTCTGCCGTCCGTACTGGCGTACAAAACGATTTGCAGGGCGTCTATTACCGTAGATTTTCCGCTGCCGGAATGTCCGGTAAAAAAATTAATCCCCTCGCTTAATGCCAATACCTTTCTGTCTATGTAATGCCAGTTATTCAGACAGATCCTCGATAGCGCTTTGAATGGCTGTTTCGTCTCCAAGATTGTCCTCCTCCCCAAAAGCTGCCAATAACTTACGAATCTCATCTCCCATCAATACCGCATTGATACACGGGTAAATGATAATCCTTGTCTGCTCGTTCATTTCCTCCAATGCCTCCAACGGCTCAATCATCTGGTATTTCTTGAGAAGCGCCACTGTCCGCCGCATCTCTGTGACAGAAGGGATACTTTTTAATACGCCAAACTCCCCTGCCTTTCCATTGACTGCCCCAAGAGTCGTCACAATATGGCTGCTTGAGGATACGCTGGCCATCTGCTCATCGTAGATTAGCTTTAACACCAGCAGGTAGATTGTCGAAAGCCTTGATAATTTTTCTGCCCACACCTGCCCGCCCTGGATATAGATAACGCCCATGTGTGCATTTTCTTTCAGTGTGATTCCTGCTATGGCAAAATACTCCCGCAAAAATTCCAGATGCTTGCTGCATGTCCGGTATTCCTTCACGTACTGTATCCGTCCTGTACGCCTGTCGTATCTGCGTTCCAGGAGATAGGTCTGGCGGAATAAGGTCTTTATTACTTCTGTAAGCATGTCCTGTTCTTCCTGTGTGATTTGTTCAAAATATTCGATCAATGTGTTCCTCCCTGCTTTGATTGAATGCAGAATTTTTCAATTTTACCACCTTATTATAAGGGTATTCCTCCAAATATACAACTTCTTTACAAATACAGTTGACTTTTCATATTGCAGAACATTTCTTAGCATAATATAATACAAGCAGGAGGTGAGTACACATGGGAACCTATCTGAATCCTGGAAACCATGGTTTTTCCGGCATCAGGAACGACATCTATGTAGATAAAAGCGGACTGATTCATCTAATCAACGACACCATTGACACACCCCGAAGGCTGACTTGCATCAGCAGGCCGCGGCGGTTCGGGAAATCCTTTGCCGCACAAATGTTATGTGCATACTACGATAAAACCTGCGATTCTTCCGAGCTTTTTGACGACCTGAAGATTGCCGCGCACAACAGGGAAAGCTATGAAAAATACCGGAATAAATATGATGTTATCTATCTTGATATCACGAATATCATAGGCGAAATTGCCTATTTCAGTTATAAAGATTATTATCTTAAATTTGAAGAACTTCCGGCAGGAGACGGGTATGTTGATATTGTATATTTTCCTAAAAAGGCTTCTCCCTTGCCTGCTCTGGTGATTGAATTGGAATGGAATCAAGGCGTGAAGGGCGCCATTGAGCAAATAAAGGAAAAAAGATATCCGACGGCGCTGGCTGATTATGGCGGTGATATTTTGTTGGTGGGAATCTCCTATGAACGGGACGATACAAAGAATAGTCATAGACATACTTGTATTATTGAAGAATATCGAATATAAAATGTCACAAAATATCATTATTGTCTGGAGGTAAAATTTATGAATGAAACTTTTCCACAGGAAACACTAGAAATGATAGATGATATTCAAATTGTTGAAATAGAAAATAGGGTTAAAAAGGCTTTTTATACCAGAGAAATTCTTGAAAAATTGCCGGAGTGGTTTGGAAATAAACCAGCGCTTGATGAATATGTTGAAAAAGTTAAGGAATTTCCATACTACGCTGCATTGGATATTGAGGGTAAATGTATTGGTTTTTTCTCAGTAAAAATACATTATCAACATACAGGTGATATATTCGTATGCGGTGTCCTTCCAGAGTATCAACACAATGGTGTCGGAAAAGCCCTTTATCATGTTGTAGAAGAAAACTTTATTCAAAAAGATTGCAAATATGTTATTGTTAAAACATTAAGTGATATAGTGGATTTTGAACCATATGCACAAACACGAAGATTCTATACAAGTATCGGTTTTGAACCGCTTATTACTCTGACAGAAATGTGGGACGAAGAAAATCCTTGTCTAATTATGTTCAAATCACTTGGAAAATATGACTAGGCTTAGGGAGTCTGTATCTCAAATGGAAACCACAGGTGGTACGGTGCATGAGGTGGACTTTGATGATTAAGTTATATGAAAAGGTAACGATATCATTAGATTAAAATACGATACGCATGTGAGGTGTTGGAAAATGAAATGCAGAATAAGGAAATGGGAGTTATCAGATGCAAAAAATTTAGCTGTGGCTCTATCAAATAAAAAAGTACAAGATAATCTTCGTGATGGCCTGCCCTATCCTTATACCGAGCAGGACGGGAAAGATTTTATTTCTGATATGCTTTCCGCAGATGAAAATGAAACCTTTGCTTTTGCTATTACAGTAGATAATATTGCGATTGGCAGCATAGGCGTTTTTCGTCAGGGCAATATTCATAGGCAGACCGCCGAGTTGGGGTACTATGTTGCCGAGGAATATTGGGGTAAAGGTATTATGACCGAAGCTGTCAAGCAAATATGTGAATATATTTTTAGTGAAAGTGACATTATCCGTATTTATGCCGAGCCATTTACCTATAATAAAGCATCTTGCAAAGTGCTTGAAAAAGCAGGATTTCAATATGAGGGTACATTGAGATGTAATGCAGTGAAGAATGGTAAGGTAATTGATATGAAAATGTACTCTTTATTAAAAGAAGTAATAAAGGAGTAAATTTGAAGGAGAACAAGACGCATAGAGTTTTTGGAATAAAAGAAAATGTCGAATACTTAGACCGAAAAGGTGCATATATTATTCCTTGTCGTAATACTCAAATTGGTGTGGTTCAAACAGTGAAAGGTTATTTTTTCTTAGGTGGTGCTTTGGAAAGTGGAGAATTGTGTTAAAGGTAAATTGTGTTCTGCTGAGGCATATATCGATCATCCGACAATTGGGTACTTTCACCCAATACAAACATATTACTTTGGAAAATTGTTTAATAAAGAATCGATACCTAAAGAATCAGATCATACTTTTTGATGGATAGAATATGACAAGTTAAAAGGAAAAATGTTTGTTGAAATGCAGAATTGGGCATTGGAACAACTATCTTTTGTGGAGTAATCTGCTTCTCACTTACTGAGATATTAGGAACGGGATACCAGAAAAACATTTCATTCTCCGGTATCCCGTATCACTTAATATCCTGAAATTATATTGATCTTGTACTTCTTCTGCGTATGGATACAATCACGCCTAACGCGAGAATACTGCATAAAACGAATGGCATTGCCTCATTTCCGTCTCCGGTTTTTGCGCTTCTCCTGTGTCCGGCAACATCGCTGTCTCCGCCTGTTTTATCCGCACTGTTCGTATCACTAACCTTGTTATTATTGGCGTCGTTATTTACGCTGCTATTTTGATTTCCCTGGTTGGAATCTCCATTGCTGCCTGTCTCCTCTTTATTGGCGCCGTCTTTCTCTCCATCACCCTGATTCACGTCACCTTTGTCCTCGCCGCCGTCTTTGTCCGTATCCTCTTCCGGCTCTTTATTTTCCGGCTGTAAATCCTTCGGAACGCTTGCCTGTGACATTTCTTCGTCAGACAATACAACTACATAGTCAGACGCATGGTTAAATCCAAGGGCTACATTTCCTTGCGGGTCAACTTTTGAAGTATTCATGAATTCCATCTTGCCATTGTTAAAATAGAACAAATTACCGAAACGTCCGGCGTGTTGGCTTCCTACATTAATCGAGAGGGAAGCCTCAAATCCAAACTTGCCGCTGTGTTCCAATGAAAGCTGCTGAATCGGATTGGTTCCTGCCAATTTCTGGATAATCTGCTCAGGGATTGCATTTTTGTCTGCCGCCACTCCAAGGTTAATACTCTCAAAGTTGTCCTCTATCGTGTTTCCCTTGATTGTCCAGGTATATTGGAATCCGCCTGCAACTGAGGCACCCATTCTTAGCTCGATAACTAGTTCCTTGCCTTTGGCGGCTTCCAGAATTTCCCATGGCAGTATCTTGACATTGTTCATTTCAATCGGAATTACTGGGGTATCCCCGTTACCGTCAGCGTTGCCTTCATTTGTAACCTTATTAATCTGGTCTACAACCTCTCTCGACAATTCAATAGACATTATACTCTAAGCGTGATATAATACATACTACCAAGACAACGGACATTCACAGGAATGATATATCATGGCACTGACAAATGCGGATTTATTAGCAATCTCTCAATTACTGGATGTTAAATTAGACGCAAAATTAAAGTCAGAATTAAAACCGTTAAAGGACAATATTAGGGACATCAAGCTACATCTTGAAAATGTTACTGATAAAGACATTCTGTTGTTAGCAGAAAACTATGTTCCAGCAGCGAAACAATATGAAAAAAGCTGTCCCTGAAATACAGGCAATGTAAGCCGACATTGATATCATGAAAAAAGTTATCTCTGACCACAGTGAAAAGTTCAAGAAGATTTCATAACTCCATCATAACAACTACATAACTTATATAACCAAAGGGTGTAAAGTCTATTGAATTTACACCTTTTGATTAAATGGTTACGATTATGAAAAAGAAATGTTAAAAATATCGGTTGAAGAATTTTTAAGGGTACAACGTTATATGAAATTATCTGAAAAAGATTCTCCAGCTTATGCGGAAATGAAAGAAAGCCTTTACCACTTTTATTGTGGTAAAGGCTTTCCGTCAGCTTATGAAACATTTTCTATCTGTCTCTGCGTCTTGCTATCAGCGTGAATCCCCCCGCTATGCAAGAGCAAGCACAGAGTACGGCAAATAATAATATCATATTATTGTCGCCTGTCTTTGGCGAGGTTTTAGTTGTATCCACAGGTTTTATCTGTGGATTTAAATTGTTTGATGAGCCTTGCGTATTGCCGTTGCCAGACTGATTGTTATTGTTGCCAGTGTTGTTATTGTTATTGCCTATATTCTCAGTTACCCCAAGTTCTTTTGGAGACTTAGCAAGAAGAACGTAGTTAGAGCAGTGTGACTGTGAAACCTTATATACTCCATTAGCTACAATAGCACTTTCACCTGTATCTTCTAATGTACCATCGGATTTACGTTCAAAATAATATAACTTTTTGCCGTTCCATTTACTGTCTACAGGAATATTGATTTCTGCTTTTCCTGGCAACTGTCCGTCGAACTTATACTCGATATCTTCTGCATAGTCTTCTGCCGTTATCTTTGAATGATTAATACCACTCTTACTGAAATCTGTGTTCAGTATTACACCAAAATCATACACATCCTTGTTTTCTGTCATCTTAAAATCATTTTTCTTAAATACATATGATAAACCTAATGTCGTTCTAATCACAATATCCTTTTCTTTACTGATTTCAACTAATTCCTGCATACGCTCTTTAGAAATTTGGTTACCTTCCTCAAGAGTTTCTATATGTCTTAAAACTGCATTTGGCGACATAGGCAACACTTCTACTTCCCATGCTCCTTGTTCATCAGAATAAATATATCCTCTCTCACCATTTGCAAATTCACAGAACATAGCGGCATGATATGGATTAGCAATCGTATACTTTGAATCGTATACAACCGCTGACACAGCATAATCCATACAGGTCACTTGCCCTTTTTCAATATCAGTCACTAAAATGTCATCTGAAAAAACATATTCTCCGCCAGATAATTCTTTTGATAACCAAAAAGTATCCAATCTGTTATCAACATCTAAATCATTTGTCCAGAAACTCACCCTAATGACATCCTTGACCGCATAATCACCTGAACCATTTTCAAACATAAACACTAAATCCTGTGTGCCGTCAAAGGTATAGCTCTGACTAACCAACTTTGGCATACCTTCTGCTTTTTCAGTCTCCTCATACTTAAAAGTCCAACGATAGCCGTCATATACATCAATCGTTCTGCCTTGTGTTGTCTTTCCCCTAATCCACAGACCAAGCTGATTTTGTGGAATTTTTCTTCCTCCTCTGTTGTTATAACTTTGCAGACCATCTCCCTTTATTGTCACTGTTCCCTTTTCTATATCATAAATAAATCCGCTTCTTCCTGTAAAATATGGCAATTCAACACCATATGCATCAGCTCCGGCATCGATGATATTAAAGCCAACAACATTGATTTCTTCTAACTCAAATACTCCTGTGCCATTTTCAAACCTGTATACAAGGTCTTTTGAACAATCTGTAGTATAAGAAGTATCTTTTAAAACTACTGGCTTACTATCCGTTTTTACATGGATTGTAACATCTGTACTTGTATGGAATAATTCGTCTCCTTCCTTATAAAAATGAATCGTTACAGGATAGTCGCCCTTTTTGGGCACGTTTGTATCATTACTCATTAAAAAGTGGATAACACCTTTTTCGGAATCATAGCCATATGATGCGAAAACCCTTTCAACACATTCTCCCTCAACCTCAACATGATGGATTTCATATTTACCAGTTCCGTTCGTAACAGGAACCTCAACCCTTTCACTCGGTACATACTCAATTGTCATCGGCTTTACTGTCGGCAGAACATCATCTTCTCCCTCATCCTTTGATTCCGCCTTTTTTTCAGCAGATTCATTTTGAACATTTTCATCATTCTCAGATTCCTTGTCATTTTCCTCGAATCCTGCTTTTTCCTCAGATATACCTGCACCAAAAGCGCCTAGCAAAGCAGATTCCGCCCCATCCTCTACAATCGCTTCTTCCGTATCTTGGTTTTCAGTGGCAGATACTCCCACAGACATTGAAAACATCATGGCAGAACACATTCCAACTGCCAAAAGACGCTTCCACCTTTTCATGTTTCTCATTGGTCTCATCCTCCATATCTTTTAATATTTGACTATTGTTCGTCCTTACTTTGTAAATCATATCATATATTAGCACTATTTTCAACATAATATAACGTATATTTTAATCTAATTTTTACGTCACATCGCATGTAGAATATATTAGGTAAAGAGAGGTATGATTATGGAACAAGAACAAAATATCATTCTCACAAAAATTGAAAATTATCTGGTTATCAGAAAATGGTCACTTTACAGATTAGCCAAAGAGGCGGAGATTCAGTATAGTTCTCTCCACAGTATGTTTGAAAAGAATACTCAACCAACAATACCTACACTGATGAAAATATGCAAAGGGCTTGGAATTTCTATGAGCGATTTCTTCTCCGATACTATACGCACAGAATTTTCCCATTGTACAGAAGATGAACAAGAACTCCTTAACACGTACAGGGAACTGAATAAGAAGGACAAAAAAATGATACTATCTGTTTCTAAACGATTTGCAGAGAAGTAATGCTTATTAAAGCCAGTTTCCCGCCAGACGTCTTTTAGACTGCTTTACAAATATGCCCAAATGCGATAAAATTATTAAATAGAAAGAGTTTCTGCGAAAGGTGGTACGGAATATGGAAGAAAAGAGACGTGACAGACGAATTAGCTTAACGGCACGGTTAGCGATTAAGAATATGAGCGACAGTTCAGCCGAACCAGAGAATGTAGAGATTGACGTGCTGAACGTATCCAAGACAGGCGTAGGATTTATCTGTGACGCCCCCCTGTTGATTGGGGAGGTATATGAAGCTGATCTTAAGATATGGACGGATGAGATTATCCATGCATTTTTGAAAGTGGTGAGAATTGAACAGACCGAAGACGAGCGTTATATGTGCGGAACCATTTTTATCGGACTGCCGGAGATGAACGCTAAGAGGATTGAGATTTACGATATGCTGAACCGGATTGACGAGGGCGCTAATCAGTAAGTTTACAAAAGGGGCGTGCTCATCACACGCCCCTGCGCACGAACCGCAGAGCCGGATACCGGTATCCGTTCCTCTCTACAAGCTCTGGTTCATCCTCCAATATAGCATATCTGCTGTTCTTTCTGGTGCTGTAATCGTATGCCAGAATCAGCTTCTCGAATTCTTCCTTATTTTCAATCTCCATCTTCGCCGCATCCATAATTTCGTCCTCCATATGCATCTCAATGAAGTCCTCAATCTCCTCTTTACTGTAACGCACCTGGATTCGATTCAGTCTCAGCACATCCGCCTTATTCAAATCCTCAATCTCCACATCCGCCGCCATCTGGCTGACGAAGTCCTTCCGGCTCTTGCGGCGTTTGTACAGGGACTTCTCCGACAACATTTCTACAAGGGAAAGGTTCATCCTCTCTCCCGTCTTTTGGATTAGCTCATCCTGGCCCTTGCCTGCCGCCATCCGGTTCAAAAGCTGAACCACCAGTCCCTTGGTGTCTGACTCGCCGCTTAGGAGGTAATCAAGCCGCGTCACCGTCGCACGCACATATTTCGTGTGCTCTTTATCCATATTGGAAATCCGGTGCTCGATATCATCGAAGCCTCTGTCAATCAAATCCAGAAGCTCAAGCACATCGTCCCTCGTATCCCCCATAGCCCGCGCGCACCTGCGGACATTTTCAATCCATTCCTCGTTCTCACGCATCTCTCGAATACATTTCTTGATATCCATCTTGTAAATGTAGAAATTATCGGAGGTTTTCAGAATGTGGTACTTCTTGCGTACAATCTCCTCCACATATCCGTCCAAATGTTCTCGAAGCAGGTCGCCGTAAGATTCTTGCTCTAACAGCCGCCCGAAGAACTTGTCCATATTGTGAAGCATATCCTGTAACGCCTTATTAAGCCGTCGGGTGTTGAACAAAGCTGTCCTTAACATACTCAGGCTGGCTCTGGGGTCGTTCCGGAAAGAAAAAAGCGTTGCATAGACATTCTGGATGTAAATGTCTGTCTCCTCCATCTCATCGGAGTTCAGACGCTCGAACGCTTCAATAAATACTGCCGAATAGTCCGGAATCACGATATTTGTCACCAATGAGTGATAATCCTCAATCCGTTTCAGCCAACCTGTTTTCAGAAGCCAGCTTAAAATTCTGGCTGAGGGCGTCTCCATCATGTCAGACTCAGTCTCGCTTTCTTCTGCCTTAAGCTCAAAACGTTTCCTAGCGTTCATATCGCTTAACACCTGGATACACACTTCTCTGGTAAGAAAATAATTACTGTACTGATATTCGTCGTTAATGCACAAAAGTGCTTCTATATAAATCTCCCGGTTCACGCTTCGGAATAGACTCCAAAACGTGTCCGGGATCTCGCTTCGTAATTGCATAATTACTTCCTTTTCTTAAAACTGTCCTTCCAAAAACTAAATCCCTTTGAAGCGGCTGCCTTTTTATATCCCACGGCCACAGGCGCGGCCTCCGGTACAACAAACTGGATTCCTTTATCCGCCTTTGTCACCTCCGGATAGACAATCGTTCCGGCTTTCTCATCGCCGATATCCTTGGGATAAATATAGGCGACCACAGCGTCATAGGCATCCTTTGTAATTCCCTTCGGATACGGAATGGTCACCGTCATCCCTTCGGACGGGTCTAAGTCAGCCCTTACCCGTTTCCACTCCGACTCACCCTTTTCTTTGCGCATCAGGGTAACATCATAGGTATTCACATAGGTCTGGCTGATTCCCTTCTTCATTACTGCCTGAATCAACCCCTTCTGGATTTCACTTGGGAAATCGTAATCCGGCTCACTCTTAAGCCCGCTTGGCACGAAAGAAATCCCACTCTCAATATCCAGCCTGTATGCCAAGCCTCCTCCGAACTCCAACTCCGGAGGCGCCACAGTAATCTTTATGTCATTTATCACGGCAGGAAGAATCGGAAGTTCATCCGGCAGCGCATAATTTCCTGCCGTCTCGTCGTCCCCAAGAGAATATCTGTCATTCTCATCTGCCCACATTAGCCTAATCTCCTGCTCGTCTCCTGCCAGCCCGTTATGGGTTCCTGTAATCTTATCTGCCGGAAAGCTCGTGGTTAATTTCTCACTCTTTGCATCCGCAGGAAGAATGCCCTCCACCCCTAACTCACCGTAGACGTAGACATTGTCATCCCTTGTATTTCCCGCGACCTCAAGATCCCCTGTATTCCACTCTAACTGTATGGGGGCAATGGTCCACTCCTTTGTCACAGACGTATTCCCCGCAAGCACATAGTTACCCGCATAACTCTCGTCCAGAAAGAAGTCAACCGTCGCCGTGTAAACGCCTGCGTTTGTCGCACTGTTGACCCCGCCGACAGACACCTTAAGGCCGTCCGGCATATCGGCGCGGAAATCAAACGACTGAACCGTACCGTTATATACAAAGGCTGCCTTGCTTCTTTCCTCCCAGTTAATCCTGGAGACGTCTATCTCTTTTGGGGATACCTGAATCCCCACGGTGCAGGTTACTTCTTTTCCGTTTTCCTTATAATAAAGGGTTACCGATTCCTGCCCCACATTTAGATTCCCGTCTTTAACCTTCACCTTTTCATTCGACAGAGTCTTGGTTGCGCCTGAGCTGTATGTAACCGAAGCCTCCATCCCCTTCTTGCTGAAACGTTCTCCATAGGTATACTGGGTCTTTTCGGGCGGCGTAGTAATCACCATACTCGTCAGTTCTCCGGCGTCAAGCACTTCGAAGCTCTTGCTTACCTGGTTTGACTCATCCTCCGGATCGGTAAATGTAACCGTGTAGGTTCCTTTCTCAATGACCTCGGACGGTTTAATCTCCATCTCCCAGTCGCCGCCCTGCGCCCGATTAAATACCTGCCCCCGCACCCAAACGGTAGAGCTGCCTGCCTGAATGCTGTCCTTTACATATTTCTCCACATACTCCGTATGGTCCTCGCCTGTACCGTAAAGTATTCCATCCGGTACGGAGAACATGTCTGCTGTAAGTCCGCTGAGTATATAGAACTCACCTGTACCGCCGGCAAGTCCGCCGTTTCCAAGGAGACTGTTCTCGTCGCCAATCTTAAGGGTTCCGTTATTCACAAGACTGCCCTCAAGGGTCAGGGGATATTTCCTTGGAACCGTCAGTGTCCGTCTTGCGGATATGGTCAGTGTCTTGCCGAAAGGAACAAGCAGCCCCTCTTTATTCAAAGTATAACTGCCATACACCTGTCCATCAGCGCCGTCAAATATGACGCCAGACACAAAACCACGCTTTCCTGCGCTCACACTCCCTGCGTCAATCCAGGCCGTACCGTCATCATCAGAAACCAACGTACCGCCCTCTGCCGCTGTCCCTGTATTTCCCTTTCCAATGGATGAGGTATTGATTACGCCGCTGTTAATCTCAATAGTCCCGCAGTTGGCGTTCTGTGTATCATTTCCTTCATTATCCCTGAATGTGCCTCCGATTCCGGCGCTTATCGACGCAGCCCCAACCCAGGCATCCAAAGTACCGCCGTTCTTTGCCTCGATGGTCAGAGACGCTTCCTCCGGTACTGCGATTCCCGCGTAGCCGTCGGACTGCACCACATTCGTTCCTTTCAGTGTAAGGCTGGCCTTTGCCTTGGGGGCTATGTAGATGGGATTGTAACCTCTGTCTGCGGCAGCATGGATTCTGACATTGTCTAATATAATTTCATGGCGCTTGCCGCTTACTACCGTTATCACATTCCCCGTCTCCGCACCGTCTGAGGTAATCACATAGCTTCCGTCCTCAGGGCCGTCTTTTAGATCTCCGCCGTTCTGGCGGTAGCCGTCTACGCTGATTTCAATATCGCCTTTCGTCAAATCTAAATTCACATTGTCGGATGCATATGCCGTCGTTCCTCCCCACAGGAAGAATGCGGCGATGGCTATCTGCGCCATCTTCCATCTCATCTGTAATCCCTTCTTCATATCCATAATCCTTCTTCTATATTATCTATTCTTTTCCCTGTTACAGCTATGCAGCCAAATTACGTGATAAGTATAACATAACCCGTTCCCATTTTCCAGAATAACCTCCAACCCTCGGTTGAAAATTTCTCCCATTCAATCCGCCGTATTCCTTGAATTTTATGTCGAAAATTGTTATGATAATAGACACACACAAAAGGAGGGAGTAATTGTGTCTAATGAATTGAATATCGTCAACGAAGAAACTACGGAAACCATCGCAGAAACATGTTCAGGGGAGGACAAAGGGGTTAAGGATGAGAATAAGATTGTTCCTATTATAAATAAGGCGAATTCTGCTGAATCAGAGAATACGGCGCCATCGTCTGAAACGGCTGCACAGTTGGTCGCACAGCATGCGTCACAGTCCTCGGCTGCGCCGGTTGAACAGCCGTCTGCCGCTTCACCAGTCGAGCCGGCTGTACAGCAAAAAGCTTCTGATACTCCTGATACCAGGGACGCCTCCGCTAACGCTTCGCCTAATTCTGCATCAACTAACGCAGATTACACGGCTTCAGCCTCTAACGAGGATTTTTCGCAAAACAGCAGACGTCAAAAGCGCCGTTCATTCAGATTTGAACCGGAGGATGATTTTGACTTTGATGAAGATGAACGTCCGAAGAAGCGTTTCTTTCATCTTCGTTCCGCCAATGACGAGGAATCCAGAGACAAATTGATTCTGTCCCGAATCAAGGACGAAGATCTTATGGAATACCTTGCCTTAGAACAACGAAGGCTGGAATTCTTACAACAGGCAAAGGAGGCAAAGGAAAAGCGGATCTTAATCGCATTTCAGCTATTAATCTCTTTGGCTGCTATTGTGGGAATAACCTATCTTCTGCAGGATAATCCGACGATTCTTATAAGCATCCTGTATATTGTGGGAATTGTCGCAGCTCTCAACGTGTGGAAGAATCCGCATGATAAGGGACGTGGAAAGAGGTACTGGTAATAACCGAAATATTACAGAATACAGCAGCTATGTGCAAACTTGCCATAACTGCTGTTTTTTATTTAAGCTTCTACATCATCATCCCCGCTAAGAGTACGCTCGCAATAAGTCCTGCCAGGGTGGAGAGCAGCGCGCCTGTCAGCGTATACCTTGTCTTTGTTACTTTTGCAGTCATAAAATACACACTCATCGTATAAAATATGGTTTCCGTACAGGACATACTGATAGAGCCGATTAATCCTATGTAGGAGTCTGTCCCGAATTCTTTGAATAAATCCAATAGCAGTCCGGTTGCCGCTGAGGATGAGAACATCTTGACTACCGTGAGGGGAACCAGCTCTCCCGGAAAACCAAGTGCGCCCGTAAATTGTCCGATTATCTCTGATATAAAATCAAGAAATCCTGATGCGCGCAGGATTCCTACTGCCACCATAAGCCCTACCAGGGTCGGCATGATCTTAATAACCGTAAAAAAGCCGCTTTTCGCCCCCTTAATAAAGGTATCGTACACATTTACCTCCATTAAGATACCATAGCTTATGATTCCGAAAATTACCAACGGTACGATAAAATCAGTCATAAACAATAATAATTTCACACGATGTCCTCATTTTCATATATAGCTTATTCTTATTGTATGTACCGGAGGCGGGATTTATCTCATAAAATGATATTATTACTGTAAAAAGGCCAGACGCCTCATACGTCTGACCTTCCCAACAATATTAGATTAGTACGACTTACCCCAGTACGCCATATGCTTCGCAGGCTTACCGCACCAGATACATTTGTCTGAAATCATGTCCTCATCCTCAATCAGGCATCTGGTGGCCGCGCCGCCTGTCACATACTTCACTTCGCCTTCACACTCCGGATCGCCGCACCAGCAGGCTTTTACAAATCCACGGTTCTTCTTGAACTTCTCTGTCATCTCATCCATAGTTACCGCTGTGTCGATATGGCCCTGAAGGAATTCATTTGCCCGATCATACATATCCTGCTGTATCGTCTCTAAGATATCACGAAGCTTAACTGCAATCTCATCCATGGAAACCACAATCTTCTCGCGGGTATCGCGGCGTACCACGATTACCTGGTTCTTCTCAAGATCCTTCGGTCCGATCTCGATACGGGTCGGGATACCAAGCATCTCCTGCTCGGAGAACTTCCATCCCGGACTCTTTTCTGAATCGTCAATCTTCACTCTGTATCCTGCTTTCTTGAGTTCCTCCAACAGAGCGTAAGCCTTGTCGAGTACACCCTCCTTATGCTGTGCAACCGGAATTACCCGACACTCAACAGGCGCTACATGCGGAGGCAGTACCAGCCCGTCGTCATCACCGTGAACCATAATCAACGCGCCGATACTTCTGGTGGACCATCCCCAGGAGGTCTCATAAACGCTCTGAAGCTCATTGTTCTTATCCACATATTTAATATCAAATGCATCCGGAAAACCGCTTCCGAAGAAATGGCTGGTTGCAGACTGCAACGCCTTTCCGTCGTGCATCAAAGCCTCGATAGTGTAGGTATCCTGCGCGCCGGCAAACTTCTCATGCTCTGCCTTTCTTCCGGATACAAACGGAATCGCTAATGTCTCCTTGTAGCAATCCTCATATACGTGAAGCATCTGGATGGTACGTTCTTCTGCTTCCTCGTAGGTCGCGTGGATGGTATGCCCCTCCTGCCATAAGAACTCTCTGGAACGCAAAAACGGCCTGGTGGTCTTCTCCCAACGAAGCACTGAATTCCACTGATTCCATACCTTCGGAAGATCTCTGTACGATTTTACTGTTCTTGCCCACAGATCGCAGAATAAGGTCTCTGACGTAGGACGGATACACAGTCTCTCCTGAAGTCTCTCCATACCGCCGTGTGTTACCCATGCCACCTCTGGCGCGAAGCCGTCTACATGATCTGCCTCTTTCTCCAAAAGCGCCTCCGGAATCAACAGCGGAAGGGATACGTTCTCTACTCCTGTCTCTTTAAATCTCTTGTCAAGATCTGCCTGGATTAATTCCCAGATTGCATATCCGTTAGGAAGATAATTCAGACATCCCTTAACGCTCGAATAATCACACAACTCTGCCTCGCGTACCACATCCGTATACCACTGAGCGAAATTCTCATCGCGTGATGTGATATTTTTTACCAATTTTTCCTTTGCCATGTTTCTCCTTCTCCTTTTCTTCTCCGGCAGGACCCTTGCCCCACCATATTCTGGCACTCCCAGATTCATGGTCTTATCTCTGAGAGTACATTCGTCTGTCGGAAGCATCCCAGGCCACGGTAATCGTAACACTAAAAAAACACCGGACCTTCGACTCCCTCATCACAAATAAAAGGGACCGAAAAGCTCGGCGGTACCACCCTATTTAACTGCGACCCTTTCGCAGTTCTCTCTTTATCGCCATTAACGCTGACGTCACGCTGCATTTTCACACAGAGGCTCCAAGGTAGGTTCGTTACAAGTCAATCCAAGAATCTTCCAGCCATGGATTCTCTCTCTGGGGGACTACGTCTGCAACTACTATTCCTTTTCACGGCCAAAACCCGCTTCTGCAACCATCATTGCCAGCGGGGTTTTTAAGTTTGAATGTAATTCTAATGGATGGAGGGAGATTTGTCAAGGGGGAAATATCCTTTCTTTTTTATATTACCGCACCAATATATACGCAAAAAACGCCGCATACGCCAACAGGAAAATCAACCCTTCCTTCTTTTGTATCTCATGTTTACTGAGCGCCGCCAAATACACCAAAAGACTTGCCCCAATCAAAATCACCGTATCATACACGGCAGTAACATCCATCACAATCGGCGTAATCGTCGCTGACGCCCCCAGAATCAAAAGAATATTGAAAATGTTCGAGCCGACCACATTTCCCACGGCAAGATCATTCTCACCCTTGCCTGCCGCCACGACAGACGTTACCAACTCCGGCAGAGACGTACCAAGCGCCACAATGGTAAGCCCGATAAACGTCTGGCTAAGCCCAAACCGGACCGCAATCGCACTGGCGCTGTCCACCACCAGATTCCCTCCAAGGACGATTCCGGCAAGGCCACATCCGATATATAATCCACTCTTTAAGGGACTTAATACCTTATACTCATCCGCATCATCTACCTCCTGCCTGTCTCTCGCCGCAAGCGCATCCTTCACCGTTGCATAGATAAAGATTAAAAACAATACAAGAAACAATATACCGCCCCATCTTCCAAGGACGAACTGTCCCCCGCCGCTTAAAACCTTTGTAATAGAAAAATCAGAATTCAGCAGAAGAAGGATAATCGAAACGAATATGGAGAAAGGAAATTCTTTCTTTAGCAACGACCATTTTGCCTGAACCGGATTCACAAGTGCACAGCACCCCAGAACAACCAATAGATTAAAAATATTTGAACCGAGCACATTGCTCACAGCAAGGTCGTTATCCCCCCGCATAGCCGCTGTGACGCTGACGGAAAATTCCGGCATACTTGTCCCAAACGCCACCACAGTCAGCCCAATCACGATTGTGGGCACCTTCAAAAGACGCGCTACGCTAGAGCTTCCGTCCACAAAATAATCCGCCCCCTTGATTAACAGCACAAATCCGATTATCAACAGTATATAGTCCATCATATCCCATCCCCAATTTTTATTTGCATATTTTCACACACTATGTTTAAATGATAAGAGCAGATTGAACGAAAGTCAAGGAGAATTCTTATTATGATAACCAATGCTTTAGAAATATTATACGAGGATAACTATATCCTGGTCTGCATTAAGCCACACGGTATCGCTACCCAGAGCCGGACCCTTGGCAGACCGGACATGGTCAGTCTTTTGAAAAACCATATTCACAAGACCTCCCGCACCAAGGGCGAGCCTTATCTCGCAGTCATCCACCGTTTAGACCAGCCCGTAACCGGAATCCTGGTCTTTGCTAAGACTCCTTTTGCCGCCAGGGAATTAAACCGTCAGCTCACGGGCAAGGGCTTCGGGAAATACTACCGCGCCCTCGTAGAAGGCCGTCCCCCAAAGCCGGAAGGCATCCTGGAACACTACCTCGTAAAAGACTCCCGTACCAACCTGTCGCGAGTCTGCCGCCCGCAGGTCCGCGATTCAAAGCTGGCAAGACTGCGTTACTTAACTGTCCCAGACAGTCACAGATACTTCTCTGGGGAGTATGCAGCTTTGCCAAATGTGACCGAGCTGGAAATTAAGCTGGACACAGGCCGCCATCACCAGATTCGCGTCCAGTTAGCCCACATTGGCTGTCCCATCATCGGAGATACCAAGTACAACCCTGACTGTACTGCTTCCCCTCTTTGGCGGAATATTTGCCTCAGCGCCTGCCGCCTGGACTTCTATCACCCCAAGACAGGTAAACTCCTTTGCTTCAACCTATGCGACTAAACTGCATCCGCCCAGGAATTCCACAGAAAAAGAGGGCATCTTACTCGCCCTCTTCCTCCAATGCTTCTTCGTACTTCTCAAGGATAATACTCTGTATGCGCTCTCTTGTTCCTGAGTTAATCGGATGTGCAATATCTCGATACTCTCCGTCCACTGCTTTCTTGCTCGGCATAGCGATAAAGAGTCCCTTCTCACCCTCGATGACTTTGATATCATGTACTACAAACTCCTCGTCCATTGTAATGGACACAACTGCTTTGAGTTTGCCTTCCTTTGCCACCTTTCTCACGCGTACATCTGTAATCTGCATCTCCTTACTTGCCCCTTTCTTCCTAAAAGAGCCGGTTCAGGAAAACCTTAGCCGGCCCCTGGCTTATGCACTAAAGTGCATACCTTTCGTTCTTTTCTACGACTACCTTCACACCGTTCGTCCCAACATGGCGCGTATTCGCCCTAATCGTATCCCTGCTTTCTACAATGCAATTCTCGATATACGTATTGTCTCCAAGATATACATCATTCAGAATAACCGAGTTCTTAATCACGCAGTTATTCCCTACGAATGTCTTCTTGAAAAGAACTGAGTTCTCCACGGTACCGTTAATAATGCTGCCACTCCCCACAAGACTGTTCTTAACGATAGCGCCCGGATTATACTTCGCAGGCGGCAGGTCGCTTACCTTAGAATAAACCTCCGGATACTCGCGGAAGAAATACTTCCGCACCTCCGGTTTCAGGAAATCCATATTCGTCCGGTAATAAGCCTCCACCGTTGAAATGTTGTTCCAGTAGTCCTTTATCTCATAACCGTACATCCTTTTCAGATTCTTATATCTGATCAGAATATCCGTTACGAAATCGTGTCTTTCTTCCTCAGCGCAATGCTCAATCAAGTCAATCAGAAGCCTTCTTCTGATTACATAAATCCCCGCTGATATCGTATTTGAAGTCGCCAACATAGGCTTTTCTTCAAATTCCTCAATGCGCATGTCCTCATTCATCTTCAAAGTTCCAAAACGGCTGGCATCCTCATCCGCGTCAAGCCTCTTGCAGACCACCGTAACATCCGCCTTCTTACGGATATGATATTCCAGCACCTTATTATAATCCATCTTGTACACAGCATCACCTGAGGAAATAATCACATAGGGTTCATGACATTTTCTCAGGAACTCAAGATTCTGGTAGATTGCATCTGCCGTCCCTCTGTACCAGTATCCGTTGTCCGCCGTTATCGTCGGGGTAAATACGTAAAGTCCCCCCTGCTTCCTCCCGAAATCCCACCACTTGGAGGAATTCAGATGTTCATTCAGTGAACGTGCGTTGTACTGGGTCAATACCGCTACCTTCTGGATGTGGGAATTGGACATATTGCTCAGCGCAAAATCAATCGCCCTGTAACTCCCTGCAACCGGCATAGCCGCTATCGCCCGTCTCTGAGTCAGTTCACGCATCTTATGGCTGTTACCGCCTGCTAAAATAATACCTACTGCTCTCATACTCGTCCACCTGCCTTTATCAATGTCTCTCCGCTTGCCAGCACGCCATTCGGATAATCCTCCGGGGACGTTATGCCGCTGATGGCAGTATTTTTCCCAACCTGTACTCCATCCGGAATTACAGAATTCTCGCCCACCGTAACTAATCCGAAGGAATAGATTGCCGGCTTCAGCCTGTTAGGCACATCGCTGCCAATACCAAAGGTCACCCGATTACCAATCTGACAGTTCTCAGCAATGACCGCCTTATCAAGCACACACTCCTTACCGATATGCACATCCTGCATAATAATGGAATCCCGAATCACTGAGCCCTCCTCAATAACCACGCCCGACCCAATCACGCAATTATGCACTTCTCCGCAAATCTCCGAGCCGTTACCGATAATACTTCTGTCAACGACTGCCTGTCCGGAAATATACTGGGGCGGAAGGGCGCCGCTGTTCGTATAGATCTTCCAATATTCTTCGTACAGGTTGAACTCCGGAATAATATCGATTAACTCCATGTTCGCCTCCCAGTAAGAACCGAGAGTTCCCACGTCCTTCCAGTATCCGTTATATTCATATGCAAACAACCGCTGCCCCCGTTCGTGGCAGTACGGAATGATATGCTTCCCAAAATCACATCCCTGGACATTCTCCAGCGCAATCAGCGCCTCCTTCAAAACCTTCCAGCTAAATATATAAATTCCCATGGACGCAAGATTACTCTTTGGCTCAGGAGGCTTCTCCTGGAATTCAGAAATCTTACCTTCATCATCCGCGACAACGATACCGAATCTGCTGGCCTCCTCCTTCGGCACAGGCATGGCTGCAATCGTTATGTCTGCATTATTCTCTTTATGGTAATCCAGCATCACCTCATAATCCATCTTATAGATATGATCCCCAGACAATATCAGCACGTAGTCCGGGTTAAACGTCTCCATATAATCAAGATTCTGGTATATGGCGTTAGCTGTGCCTGTATACCACTCGCTGCTGCTGCTTTTCTCATAAGGCGGGAGAATCGTAACTCCCCCGAAATTGCGATCCAAATCCCACGGGATTCCAATCCCGATGTGTGTATTCAATCTTAACGGCTGATATTGCGTCAGCACCCCGACAGTATCAATTCCTGAGTTAATGCAGTTGCTGAGTGGGAAGTCTATGATCCTGTATTTGCCTCCAAATGCAACGGCTGGCTTGGCCACTTTTGCTGTAAGAACCCCCAGTCTGCTTCCTTGGCCTCCAGCCAACAGCATCGCTATCATTTCTTTTTTCCTCATGTCATCACCCCTTCTCAGTAGTTTAATTCTTATTATACCACAGTTTTCATACATAGTGAACAATATTTACAAAAAAATTGAAAATTTTGTAAATATTTTATTAAAATAATACAAAAAATTCTGACTTGGATTTTTTTTCATATATGTATATAATAATATGAGCAGAATATTATTTTTATGACAAGCAATAACCTGTTTTTCATTCAAAAAAGGAAGGTATCATATGTATAAAATTAATTTTAAACAACCTGTACATGTACATTTTATTGGCATCGGCGGAATCAGCATGAGTGGGCTTGCCGAGATTCTGTTAAAAGAGGGCTTTAAAATCTCCGGTTCTGACAATAAAGAATCGGCGCTTACCGACCATCTCAGGAAACTGGGTGCAGCCGTTTTCTGCGGGCAGAAGGCTTCTAATATTATTGCGGGAATTGACGTTGTTGTATACACGGCGGCCATACATGATGACAACGAGGAGTACCGTGAGGCGGTAAGCCAGGGACTTCCAATGCTGAGCCGCGCCCAGCTTCTGGGGCAGTTGATGACCAATTATGATACATCCGTGGCGGTTGCGGGCACACACGGCAAGACCACCACCACTTCCATGCTTTCGCATATCCTGCTTGCAGGCGAAAAGGACCCTACCATCTCCGTAGGCGGTATCCTGAAAGCTATTGGCGGCAACATCCGTGTGGGCGGCTCAAAAGTATTCGTCACGGAAGCCTGTGAGTACACCAACAGTTTCCTGCATTTCTTCCCGAAGATTGGGATTATTCTGAATATTGACGCGGATCATCTGGATTTCTTTAAAGACCTTGACGATATCCGCTGTTCCTTCCACAAATTCGCAGAACTCCTGCCACAAGACGGGACTCTAATCATCAACGGAGAGATTCCGAACCTTTCTGAAATTACAGAAGGGCTTAAGTGCCGGATCATTACCTATGGAAATGACCCTTCCTTTGATTACAGCGCTGCCAGAATTTCTCATGACGAACTTGGCGAGGCTTCCTTTGACCTTGTAAGACACGGCGAGGTGATTGACAGAATTTCCCTGTCCGTCAGCGGCGACCACAATGTATCTAACGCATTAGCCTCCATTGCGGCGGCTGATCTTCTTGACGTTTCTCTGGCGGCGGTCAAAAAAGGTCTGAAGGACTTTTGCGGAACCAACCGCCGCTTTGAATACAAGGGTGAAGTACAGGGAATCACGGTTATTGACGATTATGCGCACCACCCGACGGAGATTCATGCATCCCTGACGGCGGCGCGCTGTTATCCTCACAGGGAGATCTGGTGCGTTTTCCAGCCTCACACCTATACCAGAACCAAGCTGCTTTTCCCAGAGTTCGTTGACGCCCTGGCGGCGGCTGACCATATCGTCCTGGCGGAGATCTACGCGGCGCGGGAGACGGATACACTGGGGATTTCCTCCAAAGATATTGCCGAGGCGCTAAAAAAGCGAGGCTGCGACGCATATTATTTCCCTACGTTTGCAGAAATCCAGGATTTCTGTTTGGAGAGATGCCAAAAAGGGGACTTGTTGATAACTATGGGCGCCGGAGACGTTGTAAACATTGGAGAAGCTCTCCTCAAACCTTAGTTATCCACATTTTCCACAGATTTTTATCCACAAAAAAGCCTGTTTTTCACGCAAAAACTTCTTTTTTGCCTGGCCTTCTGGTGCTATAATATCTCTACGAGAGGTACGATTTACCAAATAAGTTACGAACTGACAAAAGGAGGTCCGGCGTAAGAATTATGACGAAATTAACCCTGACTAATTATGCACTGGGTAACACCACTGTGCTTGAGAATGAGTTTATCGACCATCACATGGTCAAGGCGAACGGAGAATACGTGAAGGTATACCTTCTTCTCCTGCGCCATATGAACAGGCCGGACGGAGTGATGTCTGTCTCTGAGATGGCAGATATCCTTGAGTGCACGGAGAATGATGTCCGTCGTGCACTAAGATATTGGAAGAAGCAAGAGCTTCTGGACTATTGTGAGCAGACGGCGGCAATCTCAACCGCCAAGGCTGACTCTGCCGCGCCCGAACCGATTAATACAAACATCCAGCAATATCGAAGCCGGAACGAACGAAAGGAATTCAAAGAGCTGATGTTTGTCGCTGAGCAATATCTGGGTAAGACTCTGTCCTCAGTAGATATTGATATGATTACATATTTTTATGATACGCTGCATATGTCCGCAGAACTGATTGAATACCTCATTGAGTATTGCGTGGAGAACGGACACAAGAGTATGCACTATATCCGGAAAGTAGCCCTCTCCTGGAATGAGCAGAAGATTACAACGGTTTCTGAGGCAAAGTCCAACTCTGTCCTGTATAATAAGAACTGTTATTCCATACTCAACGCTTACGGAATTAAGGGACGTGCCCCCGCTGCATCCGAGATTGCCTATATCCGGCGGTGGAACGATGAGTATGGTTTTTCCCTTGACCTGATTCTGGAGGCATGCAACCGGACGATGAATACAATCCATCAGCCCAATTTTGAATACACAGATACCATACTTAAGAACTGGCGTGAGAAAAACGTGCGGCACAGCAAGGATATCGACGCGCTGGACGCCAATTATATGAAAGAAAAAGAACGCAGGAAAAAGTCTGCGGTGAAAACTACGGATGCGCCTAAAATCAGCAAAAGCAACAAATTCAACAACTTCAGCGGACGTTCCTATGATATGGATTCACTGGAACGCAGGCTGGTGCAGCAATAGGACAGGAGATATAGCGGAATATGGCACTTTCAAACTCACAGTATGACCAGATGATGCGCACCTATGAGCAGCGGCAGTTGGATAATGAATACCGATTAAGGGAACGCTATCAGAAAGCCTATTTGCAGATTCCTGCACTGGAGGAAACGGACCAGGCAATCGCCTCTTTAAGCGTTGAGAAAGCCCGCCGCCTTTTAAACGGCGACGACCAGGCCCTCCTTTCATTGAAGGAAGAATTGAATACCCTGATTCTAAAGAAACGGCAATTATTAGAGAACAGCGGGCTTCCTCCGGATTTCCTTGAGCTTCACTATACCTGTCCTGATTGTCAGGACACCGGATATATCGGGGATGAGAAGTGCCACTGTTTTAAGAAGGCAATCATAGAGCTTCTTTATGAACAGTCGAACTTGAAGGAGATTTTAAAAAAAGAGAATTTTTCTACCTTTTCTCTGGATTATTACTCCCGCAGCCACATAGACCCGCTGACCGGAAGATCTGCGCTGGACTCCATCCAAACAGCGCTCAAGGTATGTACAAGCTTTGTAGACACGTTTTCCAGGGAGTTCAACAATATTTTGTTATATGGGGATACAGGGGTCGGGAAGACATTTCTCTCCCACTGTATTGCGAAAGAACTAATCGACACCTCCTGTTCTGTGGTATATTTTACAGCGGCTCAGTTATTTGATGTATTCGCGGAGAATACGTTTGGCAGACACGGAGAACAGGATTCCGATATACAAGAACATATCTATGACTGCGATCTTCTGATTATTGATGATCTCGGAACAGAGCTTCCGAATTCCTTTACCGTATCGCAGCTTTTTATCTGCCTGAACGAACGGATTCTGAGGCAGAGGGCAACCATAATATCAACCAATCTTGCATTGGAGGATATACAATCCATCTACTCTGAACGGACCTTCTCACGAATCAGCAGTAATTACACGATTCTTCGGCTGACCGGTGACGATATCCGTATTCAGAAAAAACTACTTAATCTGGGAGGTACGAATGATGCTACGCCGTAATGACCGTATTCTGGAAAACATACCCATTGGAGCGCTTGGAATTATTGCTCTTGACGGCTGCAAGGAGATGGGCAGCCGGGTGAACGACTACATCGTAAAATGGCGCCAGGAGGAGGGCCATGTCTACAAGGATGACGTTGTTTACAATGGATATGAGAGGGATACTTATCTGATCGACGCAAAAGTGCCCCGTTTTGGCTCTGGGGAAGCCAAGGGCATTATCAATGAATCCGTTCGCGGAAAAGATATCTATCTTATGGTAGATGTCTGTAATTACAGCCTGACCTACTCTCTGACCGGACATACGAACCATATGTCCCCAGACGACCACTATCAGAACTTGAAGCGTGTGATTGCCGCTATCGGGGGCAAGGCAAGGCGCATCAACGTTATTATGCCGTTCCTTTATGAAAGCCGCCAGCATAAACGAAGCAGCCGCGAATCTCTGGACTGCGCCCTTGCGCTTCAGGAATTGGTGCGCATGGGGGCGGACAATATCATTACTTTCGACGCCCATGACCCGCGGGTTCAGAATGCGATTCCGCTGAACGGCTTCGAGACGGTAAGGCCGACTTACCAGTTTATCAAGGGACTTCTGCGCCGTTTTGAAGACCTTCAGATTGACAGCGACCATATGATGGCCATCAGTCCAGACGAAGGCGCCACCGGACGCGCCGTGTATCTGGCAAATGTATTGAATCTTGATATGGGTATGTTCTATAAACGCCGTGATTATACGAAGATTGTTGACGGACGTAATCCGATTGTAGCCCATGAATTCCTTGGGTCCTCGGTGGAGGGCAAGGATGTAATCATACTTGACGACATGATTTCCTCCGGCGACAGTATCTTAGATGTTGCCCGCCAGCTCAAGCAGCGCAAGGCAAGGCGGATTTTTGCCGCTGCCACCTTTGGTCTGTTTACCAATGGTTTGGACAAGTTTGACAAGGCATATGAAGAAGGAAGCATCGACGCGATTCTGACTACAAACCTAATCTATCAGACGCCTGAGCTTCTTGAGAGGCCCTATTATATTAACTGCGATATGAGTAAATATATAGCATTGATGATTGATACCCTCAACCACGACGGATCTATCAGCAGTATATTGAATCCGGTTGACCGTATCCACTATGTAGTAAATGAGTATAACCAAAAGGCAGCGCGTAGTACATGTCCTGACAGACTTTAAAAAGAGGGCGGCATTCGGAAATCATACATTCCGGATGCTCGCCCGCCTTTAAATCTTTTCTCTATACAATCTCTTGCAGATGATATACGATTCCAAGTTCATCAAGCAACTGCTGTTCTCTTTTCTGGCAGGTAAAAATCAAGACCTGCTGTTTATGTTCTCCAAGCCATTGGAGTACCTTTTTCAGACGCGCATCATCATAATAAGCGAAGGTATCGTCCAGTATAACAGGATATTCTTCCTCATGAAGTACGCCGCTTGCCGCCATACGCAGGGCAAAATAGGCTTGCTCTACTGTTCCGCGGCTTAACTGCTCAAGAGAAATTCTTCTCCCTTCCCTCAATAAGCTCAGATGCATACCGTCCTCAATCAGCAGATGTGTATATTTTCCTTCTGTGATATATGAAAGAATTGCGGAGGCTTCCCCCTTGAGACGTTCTTCTAGCTGTCTCTGAAGCTCTCCTGAAAGCTCGTTGAGCCGTTCCATGGCAAGGTTAAGGGCTGACCTTCTCTTGTCATATTCTCGGTAATCTTCGCTGACTTCATCCAATTCGGCAAGCTGCTCTTTAAGATTGCCATATTGAATCTGCTTCTCCCGCAGTTCTTCTCTTACGTGCGCCTGCTCCCATATTAATTTTTCCAAAGGAATCTTCTCCTCCTCCGGAGTGATTTCCTCCAGAATCAATTCCGGCGGCGTCTTTTCCTGCTGCTTTCCTACTTTCATCCGGTTCCAAACGTACAGGCCGCATGACAGAAAGATAATGATGGATACCAGAAAGTTCCAGGGCCGTGCAATCAGGATAAACGCCAGAATAACAATAACGCCGAATAAAATCAGCTCTACCGGATGGATACGCCATTTCGCAGGTCTTAATTCATCTATAATCCTCCTGCTTTCCACGTTTTCCGCAGCTTTGGCCGCTTTCTCCCTGCGGTAGTCAAGTTCTCCTGATATCCGTCCGAACTCCTCCTCCAGATGATGTACGTCTCTCCACACGTAGGAGGCTTCCTGCTCGATTCTCTCCCTCTCCGCCTGCTTCTTAAGCAGAGACTCCTTAATCTCCTTTTCCAGAGCCTTCTTCTTCTCCTTCAGATGCTCTAACGTCCTGCCAAGATCCATGTCGCAGCCTCCCGCTGCACACCCAAAGGGCAGACATGCTTCATCCCTTACAGTGTAGTAATTCGTCGCGTAATTCTTGAACTTAACCGCAAGAGATTGTCCTGTCTCCACTTTTCTCTGCCCCACCGAGACGGTATTCTCATATCCGCCGGAATCTAAGCCTCCAAGCAGCATCTCCAAATCGCCGTCCGCCACGGACAACTGCTCTCCGTCATCCTCGCAAATCAGCTCTGCTTTTTTCGTATATTTGTCAAAATTCCGGTCAATCCGGAATATCTTTCCTCCACTCTCGAACTTTAGCGTACCGGAATAATAGTTTGAATTCTCCCACGGCTCATAGATGCTGAACGCATCATGGGCAGAAGCCCGTCCCCGCCCTCTCTCCATCCCGAAGAACATTCCCTTAATGAAGGAGTGGAGGGTCGATTTGCCGGACTCATTTTCCCCGTACAAGATATTCATGCCATCCCCAATCCGGATATCTTTGTCCGTAAATTTGCCAAAATGCTTCAATTTTAATTCTTGAATCTTCATAATCAGCCTCTTTTTGTCTCCATTAGCGCCTGCACACCCTCGCACAATGCCAGGTACTCCACGCTGTCCTCGTCATAATCTATCAGGCTTTCAATATATTTTCCAAGAAGGTCGCCTCGGTTCTGTGCCAGAAGCTTCGTAAAATCATAAGCCGGCTTTGATTCATCCGACAGGTCAATGATATTACCATAAGTATCCATATCCGACAATTCAAACAGGATGTCCGGATCGCGGAAGCCCTTTACAGTCACTTTGTAGATGTTCTGCGTCCCCAACGCCTCAATCTGTTCTCGGATACGGGCTTTCAGCCCCCGATTTGTCATCTTCTTTTCCGTCGTCACTTCTAAATGTACGTATTCCCTTAGAGCAAAGGGGACAAAACGGATTCTGCAACGGCCTCTCGTAAGCTCGCCCAGAATATAACCATGGGGGCCGGTATCATTCCTGTCGATTGGCTCTAACGCGCCGGAATATGCCATCCGGCTCTCATGAAGCTGCTCATCGGGACATCCTCCTGTATCCATATCCAACGGTTTATGAATATGCCCCAGTGCAATATAATCATAGCCAAGGGAACGCAGCTTCTCTTTCTGAATCGGAATGTGCCGTTCATCCCCTCCATGGGCAAGTAAAAGTTCATATTTCTGCTGCTTCCTGGGAAATGCCTGGTCATACAGCCGTTCCGTAATCTCCCTGCCATAATAACTAAGCCCATATACTGCCGCGGACAGCTCTGGCAGCTCTACAACGGTAATCTGCCCGCCCAGAAGCATATGTACATTCTCCCCCCACGCAAAGGTGCGATAATAAGAATCCCGCCTCAGATAATCATGGTTTCCCGCAGCCAGAACCACCTGGGTATTCTTAAGGGTTTTAAACAGGTCATTGACCTCCTTCAGCTCTCGAAGAAGGGGCTGTCTGTGGAACAAATCGCCTGCAATCAGTAAAAGCTCTGCCTTCTCCTCATTACAGGCTGCCGCCACCCTTTCCAGGCTGTTCCAGATCTCCCTTCCCCGTTCCCCACTGTATGCGCTTCCGGCGTCCGGATTTGCCCCCAAATGCACGTCTGCGATATGTATGAACTTCATCTTTTGTTCCTTCTTCCTTCTCTGTCTTTGACGGCAGCTCTACGATAAACTGTGTCCGGATATCGTCACTCTTGGCTCTGATTCTGCCGCCGTGCAGTTCTACAATCTCTTTTGCAATGGCAAGACCCAGACCTGCGCCTCCGGTCCCTGAGGAACGCGAGCCGTCTACACGATAAAATTTCTCGAAAATAGTCTGAAGCATCGCCCCCGGTATCTTTTCCCCCTGGTTCATAAATACAATCTCTACGTCCTTCTTCTTCATTCGGGCGTCAATCTCTATCTTCGTGTCCTCATAACAGTATGCAATGGCATTTCTCAAAATATTGTCAAATACTCTTGCCAGCTTGTCCGGATCGCCATATACCACCAGGTTCTCCTCCACATGCACCTCGCAGGACAGACGCTTTTCCTGCAGGACTCCGTACAGCTCGTCCGCCAACTGCTCTAACATCAGCGTGAGATTAATCTCAATGGCCTCCAGCTCAATATCCTGAAGATTATAGCGGGTGATATCGAAAAATTCATGGATCAGTTCTCCTAAGCGGATGGATTTCTCCAAAGCGATATGGATGTATTTCATCCGGTCCTCCTCCGGCATTCCTGCATGGCTGTCCAACATACTCAAATAGGCAACAATGGAGGTCAGCGGAGTCTTTAGGTCATGGGCGAGAAAGAGCACCAGATCGTTCTTCTTCTTCTCACCCTCTATCGCCTCAAGCTCTTGCCGTTTCAGGGTTGCCTTAATCTCATTTAACCGAATCTCTATTGGCTTTAACTCTGTAATCAGATGAATTGGCTCTGTGGACTCTGCCAGGATATTCTCAATCCCATCTCCAATCTGGTCCACGTATTTCATCATCTTTGACAACGCCGCATAGTAAAACAGCGCAAAAAGGAGTAGGAAACCCACAATAATGAAAAACATCTTGTTGTTTCCAATTAATTTCCAGTATAGCTTAATCGCCTGGCTCTCCTCTATGTCCATGGACATAAGGAACTGGACAAAGGTTTCCGCAAAGCTGTCATTGTAAATGCCGTCAATCACGTAATTCAGCAGAAAACCGCCCACCAGCACCGTCAGAGCCGTCACCAAGACGGTCTGCAACAATATGGTGAATTTCAGCTTACGATAATTATTCTTCAATCTTATACCCTACTCCCCAAACCGTCTTGATAAAATCCGACTTTCCTGTGGGTCCACTCATCTTCTCCCTCAGATGCCGGATGTGTACCATCACAGTGTTGTTGCTGTTCTTGTAGTATTTTTCATTCCATACCTTCTCGAACAACTCCTCTGAACTGATAACCTTGCCGCGGTTCTCACAGAGAAGCCAGAGGATGTCGAACTCGATAGGGGTCAGCGTAAGCGGCACTTCATTATATACGCACTCATGGGAAGTACGGTTCAAAAGCAGCCCGCCAAAATCAATCACATCCCCCTCGTCCTTCCCTCCGTCGTTGTACTGGGTATACCGGCGAAGCTGTGCCTTGACCCTTGCAACCAGCTCTAAGGGATTGAAGGGCTTGGGAATATAGTCGTCAGCGCCCAGGGTAAGGCCGGTAATCTTATCCATGTATTCCGTCTTAGCCGTCAGCATAATGACCGGAAATGTGTATTTCTCGCGGATCATCTTCAAGAGCTGAAACCCGTCGATATCCGGAAGCATAATGTCCAGAATCGCAAGGTCAATCTTCTTGCTCTTGATACAGGCAAGCGCATCCTCGCCGGTATAGAACTTGAATACGCTGTACTGGTCGTTCTGAAGATATAATTCAATGACATCCGCAATCTCTCTTTCATCATCTACAACTAAAATGTTCATGATAACCTCTTTTTGTTTTTATAATTCGCAGTTATTCACGGTTCTTGGGAATGGGATGACATCACGGATGTTGCTCATTCCGGTGAGGTACATCACGCAGCGTTCAAAACCAAGGCCGAAACCGGCGTGTCGGGTAGAACCGTATTTGCGCAGGTCCAGATAGAACTTGTAGTCCTCCTCCTTCATACCCATTTCCTCGATTCTTGCAAGCAGCTTGTCGTAATCGTCCTCCCTCTGGCTGCCGCCGATAATCTCACCGATTCCAGGGACAAGGCAGTCTACCGCGGCAACGGTCCTGCCGTCCTCGTTCTGCTTCATATAGAAGGCTTTAATCTCCTTCGGATAGTCTGTCACGAATACCGGACGCTTGAATACAACCTCCGTCAGATAGCGTTCATGCTCAGTCTGCAGGTCTGCGCCCCAGGAAACCTTGTATTCAAACTTATCGTTATTCTTCTCAAGAAGCTCAATGGCCTCCGTGTAGGTTACTCTGGCAAAATCAGAGGACACAACATTGTGGAGACGTTCAAGTAATCCCTTGTCCACGAAGGAGTTGAAGAAATTCATTTCTTCAGGCGCTTCTTCTAAGACATAGTTGATGACATATTTTAACATCGCCTCTGCCAGCATCATGTCGTCATCCAGGTCTGCAAATGCAATCTCCGGCTCTATCATCCAGAATTCTGCCGCATGTCTGGTGGTATTAGAATTCTCTGCACGGAATGTGGGGCCAAATGTGTATACATTGCGGAACGCCTGCGCATAGGTTTCCGCATTTAACTGGCCGCTGACCGTAAGGCTCGTCTCCTTGCCGAAGAAGTCCTGGGTATAGTCTGCCTGGCCCTCCTCATTCTTCGGGACATTCTCCATATCAAGTGTTGTTACCCGAAACATCTCTCCCGCACCCTCGCAGTCACTTCCCGTAATCAGCGGCGTATGGACATAGACGAAGCCTCTCTCCTGGAAAAATCTGTGCAGGGCGTATGCCGTTAATGAACGCACGCGGAAGACTGCCTGGAAGGTGTTCGTCCTTGGCCTTAAGTGGGAAATGGTTCTCAGGTACTCAAAGCTGTGCCGCTTCTTCTGTAACGGATAATCCGGCGCGGACGCCCCCTCAACCTCTACTGTGTCAGCCTGAATCTCAAAGGGCTGCTTAGCCTGGGGTGTGGCAACCAGCGTACCGGTAACGATTACCGCAGCGCCTACATTCAGCTTGGAAATCTCTGCAAAATTCTCCATCTTGTCATGATAGACAATCTGCAAAGGCTCGAAAAATGTTCCGTCATTCAATACAATAAAACCAAATGTCTTGGAATCGCGGATACTGCGTACCCATCCTCCTACTGTAAGCTTCTTTTCAAGATAGTTCTCTTTGTTCTTGTATAACTCTCTGATTGTAATCAAATCCATATCTATTCTACTCCTTTATATATGCTTTCCCTCCTCCTGCCAAGAGCCTGGATAAAGGCGTTGGGCGGGGAAGGTGTATCAACATGGTTTTCATTATAGCATATTGGGACAAGATTTGAAAGGCAGAGGTTTTGAATTTCTCTGCGCATAATCATATCTCATATTTTTTCACAATCCCATGTATTTTTATTTCCCGTTATGCTATAATGGACAAAATCAAAAAGAATAGGAGTGATTACCAATGGATATTTCAAATGATATCAAATATGTCGGTGTCAATGACCATGCCGTAGATTTGTTCGAGGGCCAGTATGTAGTAAAGAATGGTATGTCCTATAATTCCTATGTGATTATGGATGAAAAAGTAGCCGTGATGGATACGGTTGACGCACGTTTTACCCACGAATGGCTGGATAACATCGAAGCCGCCATAGGCTCACGCAAGCCCGATTATCTTATCGTACAACACATGGAGCCAGACCATTCCGCCAATATTGCGAATTTTATGAATGTATATAAGGACACGACAATCGTATCTTCTGCCAAGGCATTTGCAATGATGAAGCAGTTCTTCGGCACAGATTTTGAGGACAGACAGATTGTTGTGGCAGAAGGCGACACCCTTTCTCTTGGAAAGCATGAGCTCACCTTCGTTACAGCGCCTATGGTACACTGGCCGGAGGTTATCGTCACTTACGATAGCTACGAAAAAGTATTATTCTCCGCAGACGGCTTCGGCAAATTCGGCGCGCTGGACGTTACCGAAGAATGGGCTGACGAGGCACGCCGCTACTATATCGGAATTGTAGGGAAATACGGCGCACAGGTTCAGAGGCTTTTAAAGAAGGCTTCCACATTGGACATTCAGACCATTTGTCCGCTGCACGGGCCTGTACTTAAAGAGAACCTTGGCTATTACCTTGGACTCTACAATACATGGTCAGCTTATAATGTAGAGACAACCGGAATCGTCATTGCCTACACCTCTGTGTACAGCAACACAAAGAAGGCTGTGGAGGCATTGGCTGAAAAGCTGCGCAGGAAGGGCTGTCCGGCTGTGATTGTTCATGATCTTGCCCGCTGTGATATGTCGGCGGCAGTTGCGGACGCATTCCGCTACGGCAAATTAATTCTTGCAACTACAACTTATAACGCAGATATTTTCCCGTTCATGCGCGAGTATATTGACCATCTGACAGAAAGGAATTTCCAGAATCGTTTTGTAGGTCTGATTGAAAACGGTTCCTGGGCGCCTCTTGCCGCCAAGACTATGAAGCAGATGTTGGAGGGATGTAAGAAGCTGACCTTTGCAAACACGACTGTTCATATCCATTCTGCCCTTAATGACGAGAGCAATGAGCAGTTGGAGGCTCTGGCCGATGAGTTCTGCAAGAATTATCTGGCTCAGCACGATGAGACTGCGGACAAGAATGACCTGACCGCACTGTTTAAGATTGGTTACGGGCTTTATGTAGTGACCTCCAATGACGGAAAGAAGGATAACGGACTCATCGTCAATACCGTGACACAGGTGACGAATACACCGAACCGCATTGCCGTAACCATCAATAAGGATAATTATTCCCATCATGTAATCAAGCAGACCGGCATAATGAATATTAACTGCCTGTCAACAGACGCGCCTTTTAAGGTATTCGAGAACTTTGGATTCCAGAGTGGGCGGACTGTGGACAAGTTTGCAGACTGTACTCCGCTTCGTTCCGATAACGGGCTGGTATTTCTTCCAAGATACATCAACTCTTTCATGTCTTTGAAGGTTGAGCAATATGTAGATTTGGATACCCACGGAATGTTCATCTGTACAGTTACAGAGGCGCGTGTGATTACCAACGTGGAGACTATGACATATAATTACTATCAGAGCAATGTGAAGCCAAAGCCGGATACAGAAGGCAAGAAAGGCTATGTCTGCGTGGTTTGTGGATATGTCTATGAAGGCGATGAACTGCCGGATGATATTGTGTGTCCGCTTTGCAAGCATGGGGCGGCTGACTTTGTGAAGATTGAGTAGCCTACTCGCTGATTGATGTAATCATGTATTAAAATATCTGGGGCTGTGGGGGAATATTGTGTTTTCTACACGCTATTCTTTCACAGCCCCTTGTTCTTCACTTGTTTATTTCTTAAGATTTCCGTTTGCCGGATTATTAAGCAGCCGCCCGAACCCGTCAAACCGCGAGCCATGGCAGGGACAGTCCCAGGAATGTTCTGTCTTATTCCATTTCAGGGCGCACCCAAGATGGGGACAGCGTTTTTCGGAAATGGTGAGCAGGTTCTTGACCGCCGTAAATCCATTGACGAACAACTGTGGTTTTATCATATTTCTGGACGGATTGAAAACTAACGCATATGGATTCTCCTTTTCCAGAACCAGGTCTGTCAGGATAGAAGCCGCCGCCATGGAGGAGGTCATTCCCCATTTGTTGAAGCCGGTTGCGACAAAACAGCCTGGCATACTTCGGGAATACCGTCCAATATAAGGAATCCCATCCAAGGTCATGCAGTCCTGAGTGGCCCAGTAATATTTTTCATCCAGGTTAGGATAGTATAATCTTGCACAATTACGAAGTTCTTCCCAATTACCGCCCTTTTCTCCGGTTTTATGGCTTCCTCCGCCCAAAAGGAGATAATCCTTATAATTACGAAAGGACATACCCTGTTTTGCCTCGTCAATATACATGCCTTTTAACTGGGGGCCATCCTTAAGGGCAATAACATAAGACCTGTGCTGGTACATTTTCAAAGGATATAAGCCATGCTTATTGTCTATGGGAAAATGTGTCGCAAAGATGAGCTTCTGAAACGTAATTTCACCGTGTTCTGTGACTGCCGCTTCTTTTTTAAGTTCCTTCACAAAGGTATTTTCGTAAATCTTAAGTCCTTTGGCGATACTGTTTATGAATTTCAGAGGGTGAAACTGCGCCTGTTCTGCAAATCCTACTGCCCCTGCGGTCTGGAACGGAAGTTCACACTGCTCTGTAAGCCAAGGCTTACAGCCGAGCTTAGACAGCGCCTCTGCCTCGTCCTCCAATTTTTTGCGGTTATTGAGGGAATAGACGTAAGAATATTTCTCCTCATAATCACAGTCTATCCTCCGGCAGAGTCTTGCGTATTTTTGAACAGCCTCCTGGTTGGCGTCGAGGTACATCCTTGCCCTCTCAATCCCCAGGCTTTTCAGAAGCTTCTGGTAAATCAGCCCGTGTTGGGACGTTATTTTCGCAGTAGTGTTTCCTGTGATTCCTGAACAGATTCTTTCGCCTTCCACAAGCGCGTAGTCTACTCCCGCCTTTTCCAGAAAATAGGCGCTTAAGATTCCTGCCATGCCGCCGCCGATAATCAGCACATCCGTTTTCTTATTGCCCTTAAGCTGTTTAAACTGGGGCAGGCTTATATTTTCGGTCCATATCGAACGCTTTTCCACCACTCTTTATTCCTCCATACAAATACAGTTATGTACTAGTGTTCATCAAATATTAAATAATTATGCGAGAGCCCAAAAATCAACCGAAAAACTACACTAAAATTTCCCGATATTTTCTACTATTGTGACAAATCTTTTTCCGAGAATTCATGATATACTTTTATAAAATGGAAATATTTAGGAGGACAGTAGGACTTATGGGAATCATTTATAACGAAACATCAAAAACCATTACCTTACACACAAAACATTCGTCTTATCAGATGAAGATCGGCAATCTGGATTATCTTCTTCATCTTTATTACGGGCCGTCTATCCAAGATGCGGATATGTCCTACCAGATTATGCAGTATGATCGGGGTTTCTCCGGCAACCCTTACGAGTCCAGGAATGAACGGACATTCTCGCTGGATGCACAGCCTCAGGAATTCACCACACAACAGCAGGGAGATTTCCGTACTGCGAGCATTGAAGTTGTCAACGGAGACGGCAGCTACTCTTATCACGGGAAAGCCGTCGATTATAAGATTAGCAAAGGCAAATACCAGTTGGATACCCTCCCTTGCGTATTTGCCACAGAAAACGATACAGTGGACACCCTGGAGGTTACCCTGTCAGACGAGGTCAGCCATGTGCAGGTGGTTCTGCTTTACAGCGTCTTTGAAGAAGCAGATATCATAACAAGGGCTGTAAAAGTAATCAACTCCGGAAGCGCCTCCATCCATCTTAAGAAGATTATGTCCGTCTGCGTAGACTTTTTAAACGGACTGGACTTCGACCTGGTAAGCCTTCCGGGACGGTACGGTCAGGAGAGGCAGGTAGAGCGCCAGCGCATGACCCACCATATCCATACCATCGGCAGTGTACGCGGCTCATCCAGCCATCAGCAGAACCCCTTTGTGGTTCTCTGTGACAAGAACGCCACAGAAGATTATGGAAAATGTTATGGTTTTTCCCTGATGTACAGCGGCAACTTCCTTGCGGAGGCAGAGCTTGACCAGTATGACCAGCTCAGGCTGGTGATGGGTATCCATCCCAAGCAGTTTGTGTATGAAGTAAAGCCGCAGGAGGTCTTTGAAGGACCTGAGGTTGTCATGGCGTTTACTGAGCATGGATTTACCGGTCTGTCCCATCTGTACCATGATTTCTATCGTACAAACCTCTGCCGCAGCAAGTTCGTACAGGAGGTTCAAAGACCGGTTCTGATTAACAGTTGGGAAGCGGCGTTCATGGATTTTGACGACGTGAAGCTGGTAGAGATTGCCAAGGCTGCCAAGAACATGGGCGTTGACCTTCTGGTAATGGATGACGGCTGGTTCGGCAAACGTGACGACGACAACAGCGGTCTTGGAGACTGGTACGTGAATCAGGATAAGATTAAATGCGGATTACATAAACTTGTAGAGCAGATTAACGACCTTGGCATGAAGTTCGGTATCTGGTTTGAGCCGGAGATGGTGTCAGAGGACAGTGATTTATACAGGGCACATCCGGAGTGGACCATGCAGATTCCAGGACGCCATGCTGTGCGCAGCCGCAACCAGATGGCGCTGGATATGAGCAGGCGTGACGTGCAGGATTACCTGATAGAGCAGGTCAACGCTATTTTGGACGACGCCAATATCTTCTATGTAAAATGGGATATCAACCGTTCCCTTGCAGATATCTGGTCTAACGAGCTTCCTCCTGAAAGACAGGGCGAGGTCTACCACAGATATATCCTGGGGCTTTACAGGGTGATGGACAACATCATCAAGACCCACCCTGACATTCTCTTTGAAGGGTGTTCAGGCGGAGGAGGCCGCTACGACGCGGCAATGCTTCACTACTATCCTCAGTATTGGGTCAGCGATAACAACCACCCCATTGACCGGCTGAAACTCCACTACGGAACCTCCTTCGTGTATCCGGTATGTACCATGGGCGCACACATTTCAGACAGCGGTAAATTAGTCCCGATTAAGACAAAGGCTGTGGTTGCCATGTGCGGAACCTTCGGCTATGAGCTGGATGCAACCCATCTGTCTGAAGAAGAACAGGAAATATGCCGTGAACAGAGTGATTTATTCCGCAAATATTATCCGCTGATTATGAAGGGGGATTACTACCGCCTGACCAATCCTTTTGAAATGGGCAATATGACTGCATGGCAGCATGTATCCAAGGACAAGTCCGAGTCGCTTCTGAGTGTAGTTGTCACGAATCTGACCTGCAACGGACCTCAGGAATATATACGGGCAAAGGGCCTTATCCCCGACGCAATGTACAGCATTAACGGCGGTGACGAGCCCCGTTCCGGTTCTGCCCTTATGAACGCCGGACTGCCCATTAATCGTGAAGTGGACGATTACAGTTCATTCCAATTCTATCTGAAAAGAGTGGATTGCATGGCAGATTGAGCTGTCATATAGGTTTCATTTCACACAATATAAGGGCTGCCGCACTGAGCAAACTTTTTGCATCTAATGCGGCAGCCCTGTAATTTAGGCACCTCTTAAAGTTGTATCACCTTACCGCTGACTTCTCAGCATCTCTATCATTTTCTTCGGACTCGGCAGATTTCCTTTATAAAGGGACATCATCTTATAAATCCTCCCCGCAATCATGGTAATCACAGTCGCCGTCAAAACCACAATGGCAAGTGAACCAAGCGCCTCCGGTATACTCATGACTCCAAGTAAAATCTTTGTGGGCGCAACCAGAATCGCCGTAAACGGCACCCATACCTGCCACGTAACCGCATCCCAGGGTACGTCCGCACCTGTTCCTCCCGCAAACATAGTTGCGAAGAAGCTTATAAGCAGCACCATGATAAACAGCATATTCGTGCTGGACAGATCCTCCGGCTTCTCGGCAATGGCGCCGCCGATTGCCGCAAGCGAGCAGTAAAGCAAAAGACCCGCCGCCAGCATCAGAAGGGCAAGAATCACGCCGGAAACCGTAAACATTCCGGAAAATTCTCCAAACGTTTCGACCAACTGAATCAACGCCATATCAGTCTTAGGATTCACCATTTTTGTAAAATGGATGCCAAGCGCAAAACCGCCGAACAGCCCTCCAATCCAAACCAAAATCTGAAGAATCCCGCTTGCCGCCGTTGCAAACACCTTTCCCAAAAGCATTGCCCCTGGCTTCACAGTCACTAAGAATAAATCCATGAGCTTTGACGTTTTCTCCATAATGGCATTGTTCGCCGTCCCCTGCCCATATGCAAGAATCATAAAGTAGAGAACCATGATGTTCAGATAGGGAAGCAGCGATGCCAGAACACTTTTCGCAGACGCATATTCATCACTCTCCTCCGCAGGAATACTGCTGTCACGCACCTGTGTTTCAATAGGCATGGTCAGCTCTGCAATCTGCGTAACCTCAAGGTTGGATTTTTGAATCAGAATAGAACGGAACGCACCCGAAAGAAATGCTTCATATGCATTCACATCCTTCTTATTAAGCTTCGTTTTGTCCGGAAGAAGCACATCAAGCTGATAGGCATTATCCTGATAACCGACGACGAGCAAAGCCGAATAATCGTCTGCCTCCGCTTTTTTTGCAGCCTCCTCCACACTATCTGCCATCTCGTAAACGACATCCGTAAACCGCGCGGCGTCTACACTGTTCAAAACTCCATAGTCTGTTTCTCCCTCTGTCCCGCCATTCTGTTCAACCACATATACTTTGGCAAGCTTGCTCTCATACGTGTCGTCCTCTTTAAAATACTCGATTGCCGGCATAATGGCTGCCGGAAGCAGCAGACAGAGAAAAGCAATGATAATCGTCACATTCAGATAGCCTTTTCGCTTCACATGTTGGACAAATGTAAATGAAAATATTTTTCCAAGCCCTTTCATCTGTTATCTACCTCCTTTGCGCCATTCTGGCGAAACATGGAAATCCATCCTCCAAGCTTCATGCGGCTTCCGCGGTACATCATCAAAGCGCGGTAGATTCTTGCGCAGACATAAGCCAGCAGCAGAATCACGGCAAGCTGAAGCACCCAGGAGAACGCCAGCATTCCGATTCCGATATCACCGATGAGATAGCGCACAGGCGCACAGAACATTGAGGCAACTGGACACAGAGACACCACATATGCCAGTACAGGGTTACCTGAGCCAACCGTCATAACTGCCGCTATGTACCCTGCCATAACCAACAGAACAATCGTAAGGTTTGCAGGCTCTACATCCTCTGTGGACGAGCAGCCTGTTCCAATCAGCCCGCTAAGCAGGGAAACCTGCAAATATCCAAGAAACAGCGAGACGACCAGAATCAACACAGTAACGGGTGAAATATTGAGTATATCTGCGGAAATACCGGATGCTGCAATCTGCTGCCGCATGACAGAGGTATCTGCAAACTGTCCGGTAACCGCGTATGAAATTCCCACGACCGCCGCAAGAGAAACAACCAGCCCAAATATATATGTCATCACTGCAAGAATTTTTCCAACAAGCAGCGCAAGGGGCTGAACGCTTACCATCAAAAGCTCTGCTAGCTTTGAAGCCTTTTCCTCTATGACCTTCTGGATAATAAAGGACGAAACAAATGTACATAGTATCAAAAGAGCCACGGAATATAGAATCTGCACCCCGAAACGCGCGTCAAAGTCATCCTCTTTTTCCTCAAGATACTCCGAAACGCTCTGTACATTGGTATTATATGGGCTGGTCATGACTGCAATCTGCTCTGCCCTGGCAGCCTGCCCCGCATAGCGCGCCTCGTCCAGAAGTCCGGACAGCATACTCACACAGGAATCTATATCTCCGTCCGTAAACTCCTTATCCTCCAGCGTATATGCGCCGATTGAAAAGCACATCTTTTCTTCATCCCTTTGAAGATGTACATAGATTTCCTCCGGTTGAAGCATAGACTCATATGTATCCTCCGACCAATCCACATTCATCAAATCTGTATCTACAAATTCTGTATTCTCAAAAATCTCATTCCTCTGAGGAACACCCTCCAAATCCAATCCATATCCCGTATCATTCTGGACATAGACAACGGCAATCCCTAAAGCCTCAGGATTATCAGGGGAAGCGGCTTTATCCCCGCCCATCATCACAGTCATAACCGGAATACTCGCGGCTGCAATCAGGAAAAAGATTATTAAGGAAATAATATTCGCCTTTCCCTTCATCATCTGCGACAGTGTAAAGCGATATACCTTCCCTGTTCCGGTAAAATCACTTTTCTTAAGCTTCATGTGAATCACCTACTTTCTCCACGAAAATCTCATGGAGAGACGGCTCGCGAAGGCTGAATGTGACCACTGTAACTCCCTTCTCGATTAAGAGCTTCAAAAATCCATTCGCCTGCTCATCTCCGGTTACTTTTATCTGATACTCACATTCTTTTGCAGAAACTAAATTCAATCCCTGCTGCCTGATTAAGTCTGTCACATCCGTCTCCGTTTTTAACAGCAGGTTAATCCGGCCATAGCTCTTTTTAATCTCATTCAGATGCCCCTGAAGAACCGTCTTAGAACGATTCAATATAATAATATCAGTACAGAATTCCTCCACAGTAGCCATCTGATGGCTGGACATAATCAGATATTTTCCTTTCGCAATCTCGTCTCGGATAATACCCTTAAATAAATCCGTATTCACAGGGTCAAGACCGGAAAGGGGCTCATCCAGAATCAACAGGTCTGGGTCCGGCAAGAGCGCAGTCATGAACTGAATCTTCTGCTGATTCCCCTTGGAAAGCTGATCCGCCTTTTTGGGGGGCTGCGCTTTCGCGCGTTTCCGCCTGCCCTTTTCGTCTTCTGATTTCGGCGCCTGGGGATACAGGTATTCTTCTACCTCAAGCCTCTCGGCCCAGTAACGGATTCGCTTCTTTGCCTCTGCCTTGGGAATCCCTCTCAGACCGGCAAAATAGATAAGCTGATCCATCAGCGTATACTTCGGGTACAACCCCCTCTCCTCTGCAAGATAACCCACATTGCAGGTTGCCGTATCAAGAGGCGCGCCCATCCAGAGCACCTCTCCGGTGTCCCGCGAAAGCATATTCAGCATCATACGGATTGATGTAGTCTTTCCGGCTCCGTTTGTTCCGAGCAAGGCAAATACGCCCGGCTTCTTCATCTCGAAGCTTAAATTCTCTACCACTGTTTTTTCACCGTATTTTTTTGACAAATTCTTTACTTCTAAACTCATCTGCTTTTCTCCCTTCTTTGCTGGCAATAGTATATCATAAAATGGGAGATTTTGTTTCGTTTTTGCGTGAAGTGTTCTATTTTCGTCTCCAATGGAAGCGGCTTAATCCTAATAAAAACTTCCCACCGTCGGAATAAGCAGCAGAATATTCAAGCCCCACATCACAATCGCCGCGAGAAGCCCGATGATGCAGAGAATCTTTCCCACCTTCGCCTGTCCGGACTTGCTTGAGCCCGCGCCCATTCTTGCCCTTGAAAATCCGAGACATGCCAGCAGAATGCTCACAATCGGTATCAAAAACGCAAAGACAATGCTTAGAATCCCGAACACAAGCCCCATGGTAGCCGCACCGGAATTATCCACAGTATGTACGGGCACAACATTCTGGCAGGGCTGGCCTCCCTGATTCCCAGGCATCCCCTGGGGCATGGAAATCGGCTGGTTAAGAGCCACAAATAACTGCTCAAGGCTCTCTCTGTATGGCTTCTTCTGCATACATCCCACAAAACCGTCCAGGTTCCACTCTCCGCCGAACGTTCCCTTCATCCACGCCTCCAGATGGAAAACACCGTTACTGTAATACCACTTCAGATACTTATACCCCTCCATCATCGCGTCTCCGGTACGGTATGCAGGTTCTCCCTTCCAGTCAGCCATCACGAAGCTGTTTTTCCGCAGAAAATCATTCATAATAAACTGTACAAAATCATCCGGCTTGTTTAACACCATTTCTTTCACATATCTTGCCATTTTCCCACTCCTCACTACTACTTCCTTTTTTTCTAAAATACTAACTCCTGCTGTTCCATGACTTCAATCTGAGACACAATCATGGTCTCCGGCTCATTTCCCCGCAAATGGTCTGCCTTCAGATATTGCATCCCGTTTCTAAGGCTTGCCGCAATCAGGTTCAGCACGTAAATATTATCAAAACGGCTGTAAATCGACTCCCCGCCAAGGCCAGTCAGACATACTAGCTGCGTGTTCGTCTTTTTCGCCACCTCCATCAGCGGCTTCAGCAGATGGGACGCATTCGTCTGGGCAAAGGGATTATCCATAACCAGAACCTTCCCCTCATTCTGGTCTGCAAAAATATCTGTATCATCCTTGCGCATATAATACAAGAGGCTTGACAGAATTACAAACGCCGACAGGAAGCCTTCTCCCCCTGAGTTTCTCGCCACCTCCGCCCAGGTAATAGGATACTCCCTTAACGCCTCTATCTTATACAGCCGAATCTGCACATTGCCGATACCCACTACCGTATCATAGAGATTTCTCGTGGTAATCTGGGTTCCAAAATACTCCTGTGCATTTTCATTCTGCTCAAATAGACAAAGTCCCTTCTGGGTAATCTCATCTATCATATCCTGAAGGCGAAGCTGATACAGATTCTCATTCTCCTCCCACTGTGGAAGCCCGATTTTCAGCATCTTCACCGGACGCTCTCGGATGGTAATCGTAGAATTATGGTCAATCCTGCCCAGGTTTTGATGTACCTCTCGGATATAATCCTCCATTAACTCCACAATCTTGTGCTTCTCCTTCTCCACAAGGGAAATATCCACCTCCAGCTTCTCCATCAGACTGTCATAGGACTGTACGGTTGTCTCCAACTGCCGAAGAACCGCGGATGCGTCTGCGGTCAACTCCAGCATTGACTCTAAAGGCTTCTTATAGAAATCCTCCTGAAACTTATCCATGCGCACTACCTGATTGAGCAGACGGGTAAGCGCGTCCCTGGCCTCCCGACAGTCACGAAGCATCTGGTTATAATCCCGAAGCAGAATACCTTTAAAATTGCGAAGGCTCTTTGCATCCATCTCTCCGAAATCCTGCTGCCACTCCACCTCATCTCCCAGGGGAAATTCACTGTACTCAGAGAGGGCTGTCAGATTCTCATCATAGCTTCTGAGCCGTTCCCTCCAGACCTCCGCCTGTTTTGCCGCCTCCTTCTCCTGATAGCGGAACTGATTCCTCCTTGCGTCAAAATCCTGATTCTGGATTTCTTCCTTTGGCAAAGGCGTTTCCTCGCCGCACTCCTGCTTCATCCTCCCAAGGCGTTCTTTCATCTGCTGGTTCACCACGGCTGCCTGCTTATCCTCGTCATTCCAAAGTCTTTCCTTCACGGCAAGCTTCTGCCTTAAATCCTCCAGCATAATCTCCTGATGGGATTTTTCTTCGCGGCTATAACTCACCTGCCTCCATTCTTCACTGGCAAGCCCGTAATCCCTCTGCAAATGTTTAAGCTCATCTAACGCCTCCTGGCAACGGGCGGCCAGGCGGTGCTCTTGGTCCTCAAGCTCTTGGATTTCCTGGGACATAGCAGAAGTGATTGCAGCGTAGCGCGCCTTCATCTCCATGATGTTCCCGAAATCTCCACCATCTGGTTCAGGGCTCTCCTCGCTCTCATAACTATGATATTTCTGCCCCTCCTTCCTAAGCTCATCTCCCTCCCGAATCAGATTGCTTCTCTCTATCTCTCCTGTCTTTTGCCGTTCTCTTAAGCTCTCCTGCTGGTTCTGGCACAGCTTTTGCTTCTCAGAGAGCTTCTTGGCCTCTTTCTTACATCGTTCCAGCTCTTTTAGCTTCTGTTCATACGTCTCATAATCCTCGCAAAGCCGTTCAAAATCCTCAAGCCTTCTCTGCTGATACCCAACCTCACGGTCCGCATTGCGGATATTGTTTTCCAATTCTTCAAGCCTTCCCTTAAGCTCTGCCAACTCCTCCGCACCTGCCCGCAGCTCTTTCTCCTGCTTCTGAAGCCGTTCGCCAAGCTCTTTTCGCAGCTTCTCATTGGCCTCCCACTTCTCCTTGCTGACCTGCTGGTTGCGAATCAACTCCTGGCGTTCAAAATACTCTGTATATTCCGCCTGCCGGATGGCAATAGCCTCCCTCTTTTTCGCAATCTGCCTCTCCTTCTCCTGTACCAGAAGCTTAAGCTTTTCTTCATTCAGCAGCTTCTCATTAAACCAGATATAGAAGCTGACGCCCTCAAGATTTATCATACCTTTGGCGCGCTCTGCCTTGCTTCCCTCCAGAATCTCCCGCGCCACAATGGGAATCGGAAACGACGTATAGATTCCATCCATATTTCGGGATAATTTCTGCACCTCAGCCTGGGACAAAATCAAGGCATAGGGTAAAAACGGATGGCAGCGCACTAGCTCTATATTCTGCTGCTCGGAATAACCATTCTTCGCCAGCCACTCCATTCCATAGACTACATGGATTCCAAGGTCCAAAAGCCCTCTCTCTATCTCCTCCGGCAATTCCAGCACCTTCCCCTGAGTCAGACGTTGATACTCCTTCTGTAAAATGTCCTCCTCCTTCTCAAGATTGCGGCGGAATCCGGCAATCTCCGACAATTTTCTCTCTGACGCATGCAAAAGCTTACCCTTGTCAAAGATTACCGCCTCCTCCAGATTCAGATACCGCAGCACAATCCTTCGGGCTTCCAGCTCTTGCTCATATTCCTGCCGCACACCCTCCTGCTGCTCTAACTCCATCTTCCCCTGAAGCAGCTTAGAACGCAAATCCTGCTGCTCACGCTCAATACTCCGGCTTCTCGCCACCGCCTGCTCACGCTGCTTCTTAAGCGACAGGCGCAAACGGGTACATACCTCCAACTCCTTCTTATAATCCTGCCTGTGGATTTCAAGCAGCCCTGCTTCATACACGCCGAGAATATTGCGGAGTAATTCCTCTCCATAACGCTGATTATACCCATCCTCCGTCCGGTCATAGGATGCCGCCGCGCTCTTAAGTCCGCCTGAGCGCGACGCATTTTCAATTAAATTCTCTGAAAGCTCTAAAAGCCTTCCTTCTACCTTGGACAGCTCTGATGCTGCCGCCTTGGCCGCCTCCTCATTTTCCCTTAACTTTTCCTCATTTTCAAAAAGACGCGCTTCATAATAACGCCTCAGAGTATATCCCAGGGCATTTCTTTCCGGTTCCAGATCCTCCTCCTTCTTCCTGGACACAAGAAGCTTCTGGCGAATCAGTTCCAGTTCACCCTGCTCATGCTCAGTGGCTTTCTGCTGCTTCGCACAGTCCAGAAGGCGCAGTTTACGGAAAACTCTTTTTTCCTTAATCTCAAGTTCTTCCTTCTCAATCTCAATCATTTCCCGATTACTCAGGTGGAAACGCAGTTCCTTCTCTAACTGATGGATTTCACCGGACAGCTTTTCATACTCCACTCTGGCTAACTGTCCTCGAATCCACTCTATCTTTCCAAGAATTCCCTGATACTCCCCCTCCGCCTGCTCATGAAGCCGCAAAAGTTCAGCGATAAATCGGGCAACCAGATTCTCCTGGCGCCTGGCCTGACTGCTCTTAGCCTGATAATCCTCCGCCTTTTCCTGAAGCTTATCCGCTTCTACCTTAAACTCGCGTATGATATCACGCCTCTTAATCTTAGTCTGGTTATCCTTGTACTGCCCCACGTATTTCTCAAGAATGGCCTGAAACTCCTTCATACGGTTTCTCTCTTTATTCAGCTTGCTCTCCACAGCATCCAGAAACCATTTCTCTACCAGTCCCTTCTCATCCCTGCAATCCGCGAACAAATCCGACAGCCCTGACTCCTTAAGGTTCACCTTCTTGATAATGGTCTCCCACTCCTTATAGTGAATCTGGTACTCCATTAATTTGTCAAAATACTGCCTGGATTGGGCGGGATTGGCCATATCATAATAGAAGAAGCTCATAGAACGGTCCTTCTTGTAAGACTCAAACATCTGCCTGCACGCCGCGAAATTCTTAAGGACAATCTCCTTCTTCCCCTTCTCAACCACAGGAAGATGATGGATATCCTGGATACAGGGTTCTCTGTATTCGCTGATTATGTTGACCATCTCCAGGTTCTCTGCGTTTCCCTCGCCTGCCTCCTGACTCCTTCTTACCATCATCCCTGTTAGCACATGGCCTGCCCCGCCGTCCAATACCCATTCCACAAGGATAAAGGAGGGCTTATTCGTGGTAAAATAGCTCTCAAAGGGACGGTCTTTGGCGTCTCGGTACCTCTTATGTACAAAGGGCGCGGTAACCATCTGAACCAGAACCGACTTCCCGCCTCCGTTTCTCAGGGAAAGAAGGGTACTCTCGCCGTTCAGATGAAAACACTCGTCGCTGACACGGATGGCATTATGATTATAATTCACATTAATCAGCCTGATGGCATTGATTTTACTCATCCTCCGTCACCCCCAGTACCCGCAGCACTCTCTGGTAATGATTCTGGTTCAGCAGATTCCAGTCCATAAAATTATCCAGCTTCTTCGTGGTCTTAATCATCTCGTCAGCTTCTACGTACTCAACCAAACCCTGCTTCTGCAGGAATATCAGAATCGAATGAAGGAAGCCCTCCTTAGTCGTCCTGGCCCTTGAACCTTTATCATCTGACCGCAGCGCCTCGTAGGCTTCCAGCATATTGGAAAATGCAATCCCTTCCTTCTCCTCCTGTTCTTCATCCATACTCTCGGCGCCTTCCTTCAGGCGGTTGGAGATACAGTTCTGCAGCTCTCCCACCCGCATATACTCTCTTGCCTTACTGCTGCTTCCCTGTCCGTCGAAGAATTCCACCAAAAGAGTCAGCACTACGAACTGAGACAGGTAATAGTCCTTGTCTGTGCCGGAGGATTTGCAGAGGGCAGCCTTGAGCTGCGCCTTGGAAAATCCCAGGAAATGATTGTCTTCTTTTGGGATGAGATAGATTACGTTGCCGTACCGTTCAATCCGGCTCTCGGCAATCTCTCCCTGGGATTTTACCAGGTTTTGAATCTCCTCCTGCTCGGTATATGCCCTGTAAAGCTGCATTTCTTCATCCTCACAGAGTTCATGATGCTCTAGGAGGTAATAGAAAATCTCCTGGCTGGTTCGGACTTCGTCTAATTCATAAGCCATATTTTTTACTCCTTATAATTTTTTATATAGTTAATCACCTTTCAAGCTTCTTGGTAGTTATCTTGGTAGTTTTTCTTGGTAGTTTACCTTCCAACTCCCTCCACGATCAGGGCCAACCCTCTCAATTCTGCCGGATGCTTTTAGCTTTTTTATGTGATAACGCACTCCATCCACAGTAATCCCTAGTATCTCTGCCATCTCTTTCACTGTAATTTGGGGATTTTTTAGCATCATATTTATAATTTCGTTTATGTTTTTTTCATTCTTTTTCCTGGTAGTTTTTATAACTATTTTCTTCATAGTTTTCTTAGTAGTTTTTTCATCACTACCAGTAAAATTTAAATGGTAGTTTAAATTTTTAAGAACCAAAATAAACTGGTCGTAATCAGAATTAAATTCCGGTTTCATATGTTCTTCATATTGCGGCTGCTGCCTATAATCACCAATAATTTTTTTAAATCCACTCCCTCTCCTATCCATATATTTTAGGCGACTAAAAATATCAGCGATAACAGGATTCCTCCTTCTGGATGGAATATTCATTAAATCCCGATCCTGCACCCTTGTTCCGTCAAACATTCCACCTGGAGAATATATTTCTAACCTGTCATCAAACATATCAATATGAATCTCGCTTCCGACCTCCAGATAATTACGATGTATTAATGCATTAACAATTCCTTCTAATACTGCTCGTTCCGGATACTCTGGCATCTCGATACGGCCATCCGGTATCTTCTTCCATGCTTTTTTAGAATGATTCGCAACAAACTCCGTTCCATCTTGCAACAAGTTAATTAGTCCGCCTGAAAACTCATGGTCATCAATCGCATCCACCACTCCCGACGCCTTATCCAGCCCATTCCATCGAGTACAAAAAAGCCTTGAATGGTGTATCGGAGATTCATCCGCCAATAGCGCCCCTGCATTTGTCAGTTTCCCCTCATCATCAATAATTCCAAAAGAAACATAATCAGAAGCTTCAAACTGATTGCCTGTTCTCTGTCTGTATACAGACTTTAGCTTTGTAAAAGCCATATCACTAAACAAATACTTGGATTTAAGGCTATCATAAGATTCAACTCCTCCTCTTAACACTAATTCTTTCAATTCCATAGGCGTTACGGGAATACTTTCATTTCCTACCCTACGAAAAGCAGTCAGTGTACCATTCCCATCATAGTAGTATGGCGTCTGCTCGCCTGCATAGATATCCAATATAATCAGTTTTTTTCCATTATCTGCTTCATAAAACTTAAGATTTATTTTAGGAATTGGATTCATATGAACTTTAATCATTTCACTGATAATTTCTGCATCTCTTTCCGCATTTTCCAATCCAATAATTTCATTATTATTCGTAATGCCAAATATTAAAGAGCCTCCTTTTCCATTAGCAAATGCGCTTATACTTTTACACCAGCTTTTAGGCTTCTTGAATTCCAATGCCTGCTTTTTATCATATTCGGTTGTTTCCCCAATTAATTTTTCTATATTCACAATATTCATATAATATACTCCAATACTTATTTGACTGATCTTTATTCCACATATTTATCCAGCTCAACTCCCCCGCCCCACACGAATCAACACATTGGAACACCGGATGGTCTTTCTTACCTTATCCTCATTCAAAATCCCTTCAAACGTCACAACACTTCCATCCTCAATCCGGTAAGTCTCCACCCTGCGCACATCCCGAAATTCCGGATATTCCTCCACTAGCTGCAAAAGCATCTCATTCAACTGAAACTCCCCTGGCATATCCTGGATATACTCACTCCGTTCCCTGGCCAGAGTCTTAATATCAATCTCCTGATTCTTAATCAACTCAACCATAATCTCTTTGAAAATCTCCACATTCGGAATCAATTCTTCCCTCTCATCCTCCTGTTCCCTCGTAAACGCACTAATCTCCTGAAGGGATACCTCCCCCTTCTTAAGCGCATAGCCAAGCAGCCGCCTAAGGCTTACCTCATACCGCTTAAGCTTCTCCCTGCGAAGCCTCTCCTGCTCGCGCATCCATTCCTCCTCATCAAAATCCAACTCCTCCGCACTATCCTCCTCGATACGCTTCTTCACCGGACGCTGGAGTTGAAACGCCTTATTCAGATTATAAACCTTGTCCGGTTCCTGGTTAAACAAGGGACGCAGGAAAAAATCCAGCTTCTCCAATGCCTTAGGATTCTCAAGAATCTTATCATACAATTCTGTCCGAAGGGGAAATCTTCTGATTAACGACATCTGAGTCAGCGTCTCCAACTCCTTTGTATATAAAGCCTTAAGGTCAAAATGACTGTTCAGAATCTTCTGGTGTTCATCAATCGTCCGGTTCAGATATGTCTCAATCACCCGAAGATGGGAAAGACTCTCCTCCTCCTTCTCACTGAGTCGTTTTACGTTAATATTCTCCTCCTCCAACGCCTGCGCCCGACTCTTTACCATCTCCCTGTAATTCTGGAATTTCTGCTTCGTATCACTGATGGTATCCAGATTCTCAAGCAAAATCTCCTCATAATCCTTCACAGAATAATTCAGCGCGTTTCTGCGAATCTTCCCCATAGCCTCCTGAATCTTCTGCAACTGAATTCTCAGCAGATTAAACACATTCTTAATCTCATCCACAGCCTTGTCATAGCTCTGCTTCTCAAGATGCATCTGGAAAATCATCTCGTGGATGGTCAGCTTCATATTATTCTCTATCTCCAGGGTCGCCAGCAAAAGATTGTAGCCGTCGTCCGTCAGATAGTAAGAAGTTCGCTTGAATTCCTGGTCTATGTAAATGATTCGATTCGCTACATAACTGATATGAAGCTTCTGATACTCATTCTCCTCAAAGTCAAATCCTTCAAAATACATGGCTCTGCCTTCATTGGACAGAACAATATTTACCACAAAATCCCCTAATTGCCTGCACTCGTCATAGGACATACTTTTCCGAAAATGCCGTGTGTTAATTGCATCAATATATACCCCGATATCGTCCATGGTACAATGTTCTTCCTTCAAAGACTGCTCCATGACATAGAGCATTACCGCGAAAATCAGGTTCAACTGTTCCCCTAATGTCAGGAAGCCATACTGCTTCCAGGTGGTCTTCTGGGCGCTGTTCTGGATTAGCAAAGCATATAAACCTACATTCTTCATTCTTCTGGGGAAATGTTTTAAAAATTCGTATTGCATTGTGTACCTTCCTATTTAATAGACTGCTCGATTACGCAAGTATGCTTACGTGTCTTTTTGTCATAATTCACTCCCACCAACAGGATATTCCCTTTGTACTCGCTCAGACTCCGGCAATATTCTTTTCTCCGTATCTGCCGGATTGCCCCTTCGGCGCTCTGATTCCATTTCAACTCTACCACCAAAGCAGGTTTATCTGAAAATTTCTTTCTGGGAAGAAACACCAAATCCGCGAAGCCCTTCCCCCCTGCCAGTTCCCGATGAATCGTATAAAAATTCCGCGCCGCATACAAAGCCAGAGAAACCGTATAGCTCAATGCATTCTCATCATTATACTGGATATGGGAAGTCTCAAAATGAGCCTGCCGTATTCCCTCTGCCACCTGAGGTGCCCGTCCCTGCCAGATGGCATTTAACGTATCGGCAGAATTCTTAAGGGCTGCCGATATCTCCCCCCAATCAGAAACCGACACTGCATTTACATACTCCCCGCGCACCTCATTATTGGGAATAAAAACACATTTGTTTTCATAATCATACCCCAGATATCCGAGATGTACCAACAACGTCAGCACATCATCCTCTGTCCGAAAAGTCGTCATATCATTCGCGAAGCCTTCTGTATTGCTTAGTACATTTTCTCCCGCAATCATGCTCAGGATATCGTCCTTCAATCCGTCAAAATTCATATCAATATAGACCTTTAAAGCCTCGAAGGTCTCTGTCTGATTCCAGTAGTTTCCAATTTTACCAAACTGCATACAGCTTATTACAGAACGAGGACTGTACACAGACATGCCCTCACCGAAGGAATATCCGTCATACCAGCTTTTCACCTCCTCCAAATCCATCCCATACCTTTCACACAGCTTAAAAACCTCCTCCTCCGTAAATCCCACATAGGAGGCAAGGGGGCCTGGGTTAATCATGGAGAATTCATCAAACATATTCAAAGCAGAGTGCGTCCCGTACTTCTTAATCGGAAGGATTCCCGTCATATAAGCCAGATAGATATATCCCTTATCCTTCAAAAAATCTCTCAGGAAATCAAGATACATCTCCTGTGCCTCCTGATTCATCTTATATTCCCGAAAAATGCAGTCCCACTCGTCGATGATAACCACAAAGGGACATTTTGTCTCTGCGTAAATATCCTGCATAGACTCAGCCAAATCAGTATCGTCAAAATAATCGATATCCGGATATGCCTTTTTCAAGTCTCTCAGGACGAGCCTCTTAATACGCTCAATCATTCCCCGAATATCGCTGCTTCTGCTTAAAAACTCCTGTATATTTAAGAAAATAGTATCATATTGATTCAAATGCTTTGTGAAATCATCGCTTTGTGAAATCCTGTATTTTGAAAATAACTCTCTGGAATCGCACCCGCGGCTATAATATGCTGTCAGCATATTGGCTGCCATCGACTTCCCAAAACGGCGCGGGCGGCTTACACATACATTGTGCTGCATGGTGTGGAGAACTGAATTCGTATATTCTATCAATCCTGTCTTATCAATATACACGGCAGAGTTTACCGCTTCTTCAAACTTACTGTTATCTGGATTCAAATAGACTCCCATCCTATACCTCCCGATCAAAAATCAGCTATATTCAGAATCTCCTGTGGAATATACTTTCCGGATTCCAGTACAGCCTTCATCTTGTTCACTATTTCCACAGGGAAATGTGTGAAAAACTCCTCCCGTATGTTCCGGTTCTGCTGTTCCTTTGTATCCGGCAGCTTCTCCATTCCACATGTTTTGTCTGCCTTCCCAAGCATAGCCTGGTACGCCCTTACAAATGGAAGGATGTCCCATCTGCCGGAAACCATCTGCACAAGGCTCTCATAGATTCCGATTCCTTCGTAATCCAGATCACCGAAATAATAAATCCGGTTCTTTTCATCCTTCATATACGCTTCCACACACAGGTCAAAATCCAGAAAGGAACGCAGGATCCCTTTTCCCGCGCCATAAATCAACGTTTCAAACTCCATACCAAGAATTCTTCTGACGTTCTTATTACTTGATTCTTCCATCAAATGGCGCCGCATACTGTAAAAAGTATCCTTATTCTCCAGAATCAGAATATTCTGCGGCACCTGCCTTGTGCGGGAATAATAGGCCAGCGGCTCTGTTGTCTGGTATATATTAAGGAACTCCTCCTCCAAACCGCAATTCTTCAATATCCGCTTTCCCTGTCCACGGCTTAAGAACTTCTCATGACTCCATATCTCAAAGCTGCGTTCATTGGCGGATTCTGTATAATCCAATTTTTCCCTGCTATTTTTCAGATATTCACTCAACCTTAGAATCCATTGCCTGTCCTGCTCATAGTTTTTAAGATGTGTCAGGTAATAATCAATGGATATCATAGGGTGAAGCTGATATTTTAATTCTTCTTCAAATGAACTGTAATCCTTCTTCTGCTCTATCTGCCAGTATTCATAGTATAGAGCAGGATGCTTTCCGTTGGTACCGGACGCCTTCAAAGGCTTTATTCTGCCTTCTGAGATTAATGCCAGAATGTATTGATACTGCTGCTCATAGGTGTCATTCCGATGGGAATGAAGTAATGCTTCAAGGGATATACGCTTCATTTCTATATTCTTTCCCCATTCCATAGACTTACATATTTTTCCTTTTAATATTAACATAGTTTGATTCCAAAATACAGTATATAAAAAGGATGCCGAAAAATATATCTCGGCATCCCATTATTATCATCTTACTTTTTCTTTTTGTTTCCCTTCTTAGCCTTGAGCTGTACACCTACAATGACAGCCACACATGCAACCGCCAGAACAACCCATACTAGAAGTTTACTGGTGTCTCCAGTCTTTGGCAGTACAGACGATACGGCAGACCTGACAGCATCGGAAACGGTGCCGTTTCCAGTACCCGTGGTACTTGAGTTGCCGCCGGCAGTAGTTCCGTCACCTGTGCCTCCATCTCTCGGATTCGTGGTTACAGTAACGTCTCCCTGATTATCTCCGTTATTGTCTCCCTGATTATCTCCATTGTTGTCTCCCTGATTATCTCCGTTGTTATCTCCGTTCGGACCATCCGGATCCACAACATTGTCACCACCGCTTACGTTGTTGCTGTTTGGTCCGTTTGGTACGGCTGTTGTCCACGCAATGGCAAGAGGCGACGCGCTTGTAACAGTAAACTGCAATCCGCTTGGAGTCTTAGTAACAGTTATGTTCTGCCATGTCTCTATCTTTCCGGTATTTTCCCCTGAGCCAAACATATGGGCTATCGCGAAATCATTAGCCTCCAGGCTGGTTCCTTCCGGATACGGTACTGTGACTGTAAGTCCGCCTTCTGAGAAATCATCAGCGGTTGCGTCACGCAAAGGCTCGCTGTCAACTTTCACCTTCAATACAAGATCGTAAAACCTCATCCTGTCATATGTGAAATCTCCATTACTACCAATAACAGAAAGCTCTGCGGTCAACTGTGCAACTATTGATTCACTTGCAACTTTCTTATCCTTGGTTCCCAGTTTATCCATCAATTCATCTGAAATCGGATTATTCTGCGTATCTTCTCCTGTTGTCGCAAATGTAGCAAGGCTTGAATATACATTCACCGTGCTCTCTAACTTCTCAAGTGAAGCCGTCGCCATCTCACTGGGATCCATATCCTTCATAACAGCAATGGCGTTAATCGTTGATGATGTATTAATTCTGAAAGGCTCTTTATACTTCTGCTTTTTGTTCGTTACATCCGGCTCGCTTCCATCCGTTGTATAATAGATATCAGCGCCTTCTGTCGGACACTCAATCGTAACCAAAATCGAACCGGTAAATGACTCGCCGTCTTCAGGCGTGATTATAGGCGTCTCTACATTCAACAGCCTTCTTGTAAATGTAGCGGAGGCAGTCGGGCTATCCTCCCGTCCATCCTTTATGGCAAATGCCTTAATCGTGGTTTCTCCCTTACCGTTGATTTCAAAAGGTCCTGTATACTCGTTATCCTGATCTGTCGGATCAGTACCGTCTGTGGTATAGTAAATGGTTGCGCCCTTTGTCTTACAGGTAATCTTTACTTTTCCGGTTTCAAGGAATTCATTCTCACCTAAGGTAATATCATCAGCGCTGGTCTCTCTTGCTTTGCTTTCCTCGTTGCTGCCTTCATTGTCAGTATTACCTTCGTTGCCCTCATTATTGGCATCATCTTCGCTGCCGTTTCCGCCGCTGCTATCGTCTCTGAGCAGAGATATGGTTGGCTCTTTTACAACTAATGTCTCTGTAAAGCCAGTTACCTTAACGGGTTCGCTTGCTTTATGAGTAGCCGTCTCTTTAAATCTTACATAAGCTGTGTACTCGGTAGCTGCTTCACAATCTGTCTTCATGTGAGGATTCCTACCGGATTCAGCAGATAAATAATCCTCCTCGCCTGGCACTTCATCTGACTTTCCGATAAAGTATTCAAGCTCTGGCAGTTCCGGAAGAACCGTTGCAGTATATGTTTCTCCATCCTTATTCAAAGCAAATTCCATCGTAATTCCTTCCGGAACCTTGCTTTCTTCAAGCTTTTCAAACGTTACCTCTGTCTGACCGATCTCGCTTTGCTTAATATTCTCATTACCTATGGACTGAGCCTCGATAACCCATGTTTCACCAGGAACAATATTATCAAAGACGTTGCTGGTCTGCCATTCGCTGAATTCCTCGCTGTCTTTTGCTTTCCATCTATACTGATATTCAGCGCCGTCTGCGGCGTTGGCAACTGTCATTGTTCCAACAAACTTGCCAGGATAATCAGCGCTTACTTCATATGTGCACTTAATCTCCGGCGTTGCAGGCGCGTCTGCCTGGCTGATAATAACCGGTGTATCCAGAGTGATTGCTTCTCCTGGAAGCGGGGATGCGACTACATAATTCTTGCCCTTTTCACCGCCAAGTTTGAATTCATCGAATGTAATCGTGCTGTATCCATTCTCATTTACATTCTCACTTTCAATAATACCCTTTGATTCAAGTGTGATATCACTCGGTTTATCCGTTCCTACAAGTCCGGTAAATTGTACATCCTCAATCTCCACCTCTTTGGAACCATTATATTGACGATCCTTTGGTTTGATCTTTGTAAGCGTTAATGGCGCCTCACTGATGGTATAGTTCTTGGTAATCTTACCTGAGAAATTACCTTTTCCTTCTATGGTAAATACAATCGGCTCAGAGCCGGTAGCATCGGTAAAGTTATCGGTTGAAGGAGTGACTGTATAATTATCTCTATCCAACTCGCTTCCGTCTTCGAGAAGCACCTGGATTGTAGGCTCTTGCTTTTTCCCGTTGTATACTGTTGTCTCAGGAGTGATTGTTACACTATCTTCTGAAAGAACTGCGGGCTTGATGCTGAATTTCTTTTCAAGCTCACCTAGGAAATTACCATTCTGTGAAGCAAGAATCGTAACGGACGCTGTGTTATCTCCAACCTCTACGTTATTGCTATAACTGCCTGCATTAAGCGGCTGATAGTCCGTGCCTTCGACAAGCTCTCTGTTGTTATACATTAATGTTACCTTAGGCTGCTGTGGGCTTCCGGTGAACAGCATATCGTCAATATCTTTTACCATGCTGCTTTCGAGCTGTCTTCTCTCAACCCTAACCTCAAAAGAAAAATCACTATAATTTGCATTGGGATTTGTATTACTATATCTTACAGTATATGTTCCTGCATCCTTAATTTCATCTACTTCAAGGCCGCCTTTAAAATACCTGGCAACCCAGCCCGTCTCATCTACAATATATGTTGTCGAATTGTCATGCCTTGGAGACGTTATAGTATAAGCTTCCTCTTTAGAATTCTTGTCAGTATGACCTAAACTCTTACCTGTATATATCAGATTAGGCGTAGTTACTGCGATATCCTTTTTATCTAATGTAACCTTTTTCTGCACATCAGGTGATAGATATGCCTCCCCAGATACAATAAGTCGGTCTGCATTAATAATACTCGTGTTAGACTGCCCCAGAATCGAACCTCCTTTGCCAATACTAACCTGTGTATTCGCCGGAATTGTCAAAGAACAGCCTGGACGTATCGTTAAAGTAAGGCTGCCAATGTTTTTATCCAGAACAGCCTTGCCATAGGCCATGCCTGCCACCGTCTTATAGTCACTTGTTGGCGTATCTTTTCTCTGTTGCCACACGATACCATTAAACTCATCTATATTCGTTGAATCCGATATTGCGGTGTTAGAGTAGAGATTTGCACTTCCTCCGCCTGATGATAACTTCTGACAATCGATACCTGTACGTTGTGAATTAACATCAGACACGTCAGACATACCGCCTATTGCTGTAATCTCACCGCCTTTGAGGACAATCTCTCCTCCGCCGACGCCTCCGCCTCCTGTACCGATGCCTGTACCGCCAGCCACTTTGCCTACTACCTCACCAGTATCTGAACTTGTAACCTCATATCCATTTCCGCCGGTAGCCTTTACAATGCCACTTTCAACGGTAACTTTACCGCAACCTCCGCCATTGCCACCGCCAATGCCTGCCGCTGCCAATCCGCCCTCTGCAGTAATGGTACTATCTTTTGCAACCGCAATGGTAACTTCTCCCGAAGCGCCATCAAGCCCCTGGCTGCCAATTCCCGCACCGTTCTTACCACCTTTAGCCGTTAAGCTACCTTCTCCTTTAATAGTCAAATGTGACCCCGACGGAATACGCAATCCTGCATACCCGTCAGCGCTTATTAACGAGTTCTTACCCACCAGAGTCAATTCGACTGTTGCCTCTCCACTAATATCAAAAGCAGCATACACTTCCTTATCCGGATCAGCGGGATCAACATCCTTCGACGTATCAATATTTACATTCTCAAGAGTAATTGTATGACGGCCACCGGATACCTGAATACGTTTTGTATCATTACTAATTGTATGTCCATTACATCCACCAATACACTCGGTATATGAAATGGAAATGCAATCATCTGCGTTTACAACCAATGGTATAAAAAATGATGCCGACATTGTCGCCAAAAATGCGACCAATGATTTTAACTTTTTCCTTCCCATCATATAATATCCTTTCTATAAAATTTATCAAATCGTTAAATCTATCGGTAAAATGGAATTTTGACCTTTAGATCGACCTTGATATAAGTATACTTCAATTTTCCAGGAAGTTCAACGACTTTGTCTCCGATCAAGTATACTTATACATGGAAATTTTTGCTTCTAATGTCATTATATTCACACAGGTTGTCTGAAATATCTGACATTACGCAAGTTCTTAACTCTAATTATATCCGGAAATAAACTCCGATACCAACGCTCACCCGTCTGAGCATACGCGCCACCCCCTATTCCATCTTTTCGGTTTTTTCCAGATATCAACACCGGTATTCCGGTAAAATTTGTCTATCTTCAACGCAACTCCACCTCTTTCCATGATACAATTTAGATTCTGCCCCGTATCGCCTAAAAAGAGCGTCTTATAATATATCGTCAAAAAAAGGATTTTGATTATACAACTTACGCAGATGTTTAAAGTTTTATGTGGAAGATATGTTTACTATAAAAAAGATGGCTAAAGTGTTACAATTTTTGTTTTGTGGGAAAAATGTATCCTGTAATTAAAATTTGCATATGCTATAATGCCCCATCAGGTAAAGAAATGTGGAGAATTCCATGTAGGCAAAAAAAGAATCCCCCGACCTTAATGGCATACAGTCCGGGGATTCTTATTTTTTTATAGTAGTAAAGCGTCCACTAGCGTGCTGTCCGTCCATTTGCTGATTAGTTGGCAAACGACATCTGCTACGTACAGTCACAATAAGCTACATGCTTTAGCATTACTTACAAATATTTCTTCATATCTTCCATCATTTTTTCCTCACATTTCACCAGCTTTTTTGCCAAAGAGATGCTGTCATGTGACGCGTCAGGACATTTATTCATACACTCACTGATGGATTGAATCCCCATGTTACAGCCATTCATCAAAATCTTGGCAATCTGTGCGCTGTCATCTTTAATCATCAGCTTCATCTCGGTTGTAATCCATGAAAATGCAGATGCAATCTTATCTGGCTGCTGTTCACTCTCCCCCATCTCTTTGAGCTGTTTTGAAGATTCTTCTTCCAGCTTCTTATGCTGGTCTTTGTATGTTGTCAAAGTCTGTTCTAACTCCGCATTCATCAGAAAATCATTAAGACGGTCCATACTATTGAGTGCCATCTTACATCCTGCATTACATTCCTTCAAAAGTGTAACTGTCTGTTTGTCCATATTTTATGCCTCCATTATCTCTACTTTTCTATATAGTCTGTTAAAAATGACGGAAAATATACCTAAGGGCATGAATTACGGTAGTCATTTAAAAGTTTCTTGCAATAAAATACTGTAATCTTTTAGTGTAGAACACCATATTTTACAAAAAAAGACTGATAATTTATATAAATTGATGTTATTCTACGACTAAAACCAAGGAGGGAGATGATATTTATGAAAGCATTTACCATATAATAATAGAAAAGTGCGAAAAAATTTGTTTCGTATAGGAACAATACATGTTCTTTAATGACACCTTTGGTAAAATATACCAAGAGACAAAAATTTACACCAAAATACAAAGGAGGAGAGCGTATGGCTTTTGCTGAGAAACTCAAAGCATTACGTCTTGAAAACAAAATGACACAGGAAAATGTTGCTGAATGTGTGAATCTTTCACGTTCTACGATTGCAGGGTATGAATCCAAGAATCGACAGCCTTCTTACGACAAGCTGTCAGCATTTGTCAAACTTTTCCATGTATCTATGGATGAACTTCTTGAGGATGACGAGCCCGTTTATACCGCAGCAGACGAATCGCATAATCTGGAAGCCGAAGGGCGTGATTTTATGATGCGATTTCAACGTCTGCCGGAAAACTCAAAAAAGGCTTTGTTAGAGCATCTTCAGGAATTGGAAATTCAGGCTGGAATCAAAGAGACGTAGTACGAACTGCAAGTAATTAAAAAAGATGTCTGGTAAATTGTCGATAAATTTGCCAGACATCATCCTTTGGTAGAATGATCCTTTAGAATGCTTTACCTGCGAATTTCGCATAATAAAACTCGGATTTTTCTTCTGTTAGGGCAAAAAATTTCTGAAGTTTATTGATAATCCGTTCCTTCGGAGCCTGTTCCTCCAGATAATCCTGAATTACAGCTTGTATTCCTTGCTCTACGACTCTATTTGTCACTTTCTCAGTAACTTCACTTGTCACCTTTTCAGTTATCTCACTTGTCACCTTTTCAGTTATCTCATTAGTTACTTCTTCAATGAGCTCATTTCTAACCTCATTCGTTACTTCTTCTCTCATTTCTTCTTTTAATTCCTGGTGTATCTTTTCTGCCCAACTCCCCATCTGAGCTGCCTCCTTCCAAAGTTCCTCATTCTCAGAAAAATCAATGTACTCCGATACTGTAGCCATAAAATCTTCTTTATGTGGATACATAATTGCATTCAGAAAACGTAAGAGTTCGTATCCTTCATCTTCTTTATCTCCATTATACACCTTATTGCCCAGTTTGATAACCACTAACGTCATCAAATCATAATTTTCTTTTGCAACTTCATTTACCGCTGTATTTTCTGTGTTTACTGTTTCATAAACCGATATGCTGTATCGGTCTTCCGGAGGAATATCATCTATACAAAGCCAGATTCCATAACATTTCTCAAGTTGATTATAGTCTGTTCCTTCCAGAGCTAAAGATAACTGGGAAGATAAACACCTTGCAAGATAATACATCCCCCTTTTTTCAATGGGATAACCTGGTTTATATGTCTTCTGTGATTCTACATCTATATGTAGATTTATCTGTATTGTTTCTGTTGAAAGCTGAGGATTCTTGGCACGAAACGCCAGATCAAAAGTAGATGTTTTCTCGTTTAGATGAATGAATTCTGCATTGTCACCTCTGAATTGTGTATTGGTTCTGCCAGGTGAAACTTCTTTTTCAGAGGTAATAGAATTGGCTTCTATGAATTCTGTGATTTTTTTTCGGCTGTATCCTTTGTATTCCTTAATCGTTCCTTGAAGGATGACTGCTAATATCTCTTTGTTCCGTAGGATGGTCTTACTTTGAATATCCAATCCTTCTATTTCTGCAGTAATCTGCATGGCGCTGAGTGTTTCCATGCTTCCTTTTAGTGTCTCCATGCCATATCCTCCATATGGTGTGCCTTAACAAAGTGCCGTAATATGTCTGGGATGTGCTGCATCTCTTTGTTCTTAATAATGGTATAAAAATGATGAGTTGTCAACGTAAATCGTTCGACTTTTTTCGACTTTTTTGACTTTAATACCAGTTGTTTTGACAACTATACGTCAAAATTCCATTTGTCCAATAGATCTCAGGTACTAGAATATGATAAATTTTAGAAAGGATTAGATATGATGCGAAGAAAGAAATTACTATCACTGACGGTTCCGTTGGTGGCGGGGGTGATGATGTTTTC
>ERZ808044.315-NODE-315-length-60436-cov-7.913899_pt1 | contig 60436 bp, 70 predicted proteins | sample MGYA00380195_ERZ808044 | MGnify/ENA primary metagenome ERZ808044 (study PRJEB31490, sample SAMN06133423) | mouse gut metagenome | isolation source: Z7_2 | host: mice | place: China: Chengdu | collected 2015-05 ...
ATAGATAAGGTTCGGCATATGTTCCACAAGTTAGCTTAACAGCTTGCAAAAGTCATATAAAATGAGATTTGAAAGGATTAGAGACTAATTATGATGAAATGCGAATGGATATTGTGTCCTGTTTGTGGGAGCAAAACCCGTAATAAAATTAGGAAGGACACTGTTTTGGAGAATTATCCCCTTTATTGTCCAAAATGCAGACAAGAAAGATTGATTAAAGTTGACAACTTGAAGATAACTGTCATCAAAGAGCCAGACGCTTAAGACGCAGAGCCGATGAAATTGTGGAACAATTCACGAATCATCGGCTCTTTTTGTTTCGTATTTGAAAGAACAAACTCACCAAATAAAAAAAACGATATTCGGGTGGGTTATTTTGTTATACCCTAAATTACCCTCTGAATTTGTTTTTAAATTTGGAGGGATTTTTTTATGTCCTTTTTTCGGGCAGTTATCTATCTGCTCATACGAAGCAAAATTTATCAATACATAGCATATCAGAGAACGGCAGGAAACCAGTTAAAAAAATTTCTGCCAGTGCAACGGTACTTCTCACCTTGAAAGTAGAAGTACAATCTCCATACAATAGAATTACTATTTCCTATAACCGTAAAGGTCACAGAGCCTTTGCGGTTTTTCTTTTGTCGATTTTTGTTGGAAAGTGCCGTAGGGCTGTTTCTGATATGCGGTGTCGTTCTCCGCCTCTCCATCTGGATTTTTTACATTTCAAAAATTCAGATGGGAGGTATTTATGGTGAAATATGCACCAAGAAAGGTATATATCAGAGAAAGTGGCGGCTATGTGGAATTATCCTACACGGAGTTCTGCCGTTGCAGGGAATCCGACCAGACCTATATGGACAAGCTGTTTATCCCCATTCAAGGCTGTCTGCTTGAAGTCGTGAGGGAGCAATACACAGACTTCTACCGTGACAAGGAACGGTGGCGTTATCTGCAAAAATTAGATACAAAGAATAGACTGCTATCTCTCGACGGATTTACGGACAGCGAGGGGAATCCTCTGGACTTTATCACTGATGAAGCGGTGGACATTGCAGAAACCGTTGTCAATGCGGTCATGGTGGACAGGCTGAAAGCCGCCCTGCCTTTGCTGTCGGATAGTGAACAGGAGCTGATACAGGCAATCTTTTTTGACGGACTTTCCGAGCGTGAAGTCGGGGCGAGGTTGGGCATAACCCAGAGCGTTGTAAACAAACGCAAAGCCAGAATCCTAATAAAACTAAGAAAGATAATAGAAAATTCAAATTTTAGCGAGCATATACTTTCGCTCATATAATAAAATATAATATCATAATAACTGTTATGTTTCTACCACAAAAAAATGACACCCAAGCATTTCTGCCTGAGTGCCATCAAATCCTATTTCTATACTCTTACTTCAAATCCGTTCTTGAATATGAATCTTATATCATCCTTGGTCTTAACAATCACTTCCTGCACAAGGCTACTCCAAATCCCGGCATCAAAATCTTCCATTAAGCCATCCTGCTTCTCCAAAGTTCGAATGAAGCCTTTAAATAATTCTCTCTTCGCCTTCTTGCTTTCTATCTGCTCTGCGATGTCATCATACTTAGCTTTTGCCTTTTCATACCTTGCCGTAAGTTCGGCATAGCGTTTTTCATACTCATCCTGGTCTAATGCTACCCGGCTGTTCTCTGCAATGGCAATCTGCATCTGCTCCGAGATAACATTAAGTTCTGTGATGCTATCCTGTAAATCCCTGTCAAGCGAATCCGTCTCACAGACCATTTCCATCATAACTTTGGTGTTGGCAAGAATCTCTTCCCTTTCAGAAAATAACTCGTTGGCCGCCTTGATGAACAATTCCTTCAACTCATCCTCGTTGATGTGTGGTGTTTTGCACTTGCAGCCATCGGCATATTTGTTATTGCATCTGTAGATGACCTTTCTGTACTTGTCATTGGAATGCCAGACCTTGGCTCCATACCAAGAACCACATTCTCCACACTTTATTATGGAAGAAAACAATCCAACACCACTATATTTCTGCATACCCTTTCGCCTTAAAATTTCTGCCTGAACTTGGTCGAACTGGTCAGCTGTCACAATGCCCTCATGGTGTCCTTCCACATAATACTGTGGCACTTCGCCTTTGTTCACTACCAGCTTATGAGTTAAGAAGTCCTTTGTAAATGTCTTCTGCAAAAGGGCATCCCCTTTATACTTTTCATTCTGAAGGATACTCATTACTGAACTTGGATGCCATTTATCTTTCCCGGCAGGGGTCTTCACTCCCATTTCAGTAAGTTCGCAGGCAATTTTGTATGTGGAATACCCTTCAAGATATCTCTTGTAAATATATCTGACGGTTACTGCCTGCTCTTCGTTGATGATAAATTCGCCATTGGGTCCCCTTTCATACCCCAGAAAGTGTTTAAATCCAATGCTCGCCCTTCCGTCTGCGAACATTTTTCTTTTTCCCCATGTGGTATTCTCTGAAATGGATCTGGATTCCTCCTGTGCAAGGGAACTCATTATTGTAATAAGAAGCTCCCCCTTTGCATCAAGCGTCCAGATATTCTCTTTCTCGAAATAAATCTCCACACCTTTTTCCTTCAGTTCTCTGACTGTTGTTAGGGAATCAACGGTATTTCTTGCAAATCGACTGACCGACTTTGTGATGATAAGGTCTATCTTTCCGGCAAGGGCATCCTCAATCATCTGATTAAAGCCTTCTCTTCTTTTGGTGTTTGTGGCCGTGATACCTTCATCAGAATACATCCCGACAAAAATCCAATCATCACGGGAAGTAATGTAGTTGGTATAATAATCCATCTGTGCCTCATAACTGGTAGCCTGTTCTTCATGCTCCGTTGAAACTCGGGCATAGCCAGCAACTCTACGCTTGGTCTTCTCTGCTATTGGCTTTGCTGTATATCTGTTGACCGATGCCGGGATTCTCGTTATCGTCTTTGCCATACCTTTTTGCCTCCTTCCTTCATATAAAATTCGATTCTGTCATTGTAAGATATGGTTTTCTCGATTTGTAAATAAATCTCCATATCCAAGTTTTCTTCCGTGCCGAGGATGGATTGGGCTGCACCATACAGTTCTCCATCCGACATAAGTTCATGCTTACATCCGTCTTTATCGGTTTTCTTGATGCTACACATCCAGCACTTTCTTCGATTTGAACTTCCACACCTTACAATACTCGAACCACAATATCCACAGAATATCTTCCCAGAAAAAGGTGTGGCTTTTCTCCCAAGAGGTGTGAATTCTCGAATGTGACTCTTTACTGTGCCGTCCTTCATAAGGAAATCAATGTGACCATCAAATACTGTGATACGCTCCACATTCTCCCTGTGTCCGGCTACCTGCTCCATAATGGTTTTTAACTCTACTTCTCTAATAGGAAGTAAATCACACTCTTTGGTCTTTCTTTTATTGCATTCAATATAAGCCTTGTCTGCAGGTTGCCTATGATAAAGAACATGGTTGCAGGCATACCCACACTTACCGCATTTCACAAGTCCTGCAAAGAAAGTCTTTTCATATCCGTGGTTGTCTGCTGCCTTTGCTCTTCTATTTAGCCTTTCCTGAACCCTCGCATAATCTTCTCTGCTAACAAGCGGTTCATGGGCATTCGATACAAGTATCTGCTCCATTTCACCTTCATTTAGCTTTGGCTTATGGATTTCAGGGGAGAAATATCTTTGAAGAAGTAAATCTCCCACATAGGTTTCTGTAGAAAGAATCCTGCGAAGTGTTGTCCTTCCTATCAAATCTCCACGCTTACCTCTTACACCCTTTTCCTTTAGGTCAAGGGTCAGCCCTTTAATGGAAGCCCCGGCAAGATACTGCTCATAAATGTACTTGACCCATTTCCCTTCCTCTTCGTTGATGGTAAGGCTCTTTGTTTCAGGGTTCCAATCATAACCAAAACAAAGAATACCCGTGTTTGGTTCTCCCCTTTCAAAGCGTTTTTGAACCGACCATTTTTCATTTGCAGAAATGCTCTCTGCCTCTGCCTGTGCAAAAGAAGCGAGAAGTGTAAGGAGCAATTCTCCCTCGCCTGACATGGAATGTATTCCTTCTCTCTCGAAGAAAACATCCACGCCTAAATCCTTTAGATGCCTTGTGGCATTAAGAGTATCAACCGTATCTCTTGCAAATCGGCTGATGGATTTTACAAGCACAAGGTCAATCTTCCCGGCATCGCAGTCCTTCATCAATCGATTAAACTCATCCCTTTTCTTTGTGGATGTTCCTGTGATACCTTCGTCAGCATAAACACCTGCATATTCCCATTCAGGATTGCTCTGTATTAAGGAACTGTAATGACTGACCTGGGCAGAAAGCGAATGATGTAAGAGTTCCGTTTCCATTGAAACTCTGGCATAAGCAGCCACTCTTTTTCTTCCACCTAGCCTTGGTATATTTGGCTCAATTCTTCGTATTTTCGCCATATAATCCCTCCTTGTCAGTGTCACATATTCCCGCATTTCCCGTAGTTTATCAAGTTAATATCCGTGAATAATGTGGAGAAAGATACGGCATATTGCTCCTTGAATTTTGTATCAATTTGACAGTACTCTTCCTCTGAAATAATTCCCTGCTTTAAGAGATTCTTGGCAATGGACATCGTGGCCAGATAGCGTTTTTCTTCTTCCATCCGTTCCTTAGTCATGACTGCCACCTCCAAATCTGTCCTCTATGTAACACTCATGAGAACAATACTTTCTGTTCTTATTGCCATATGCTGTAAACGGCTTTTTACAGCAGGGGCATACATACTCATAATTGGCTTTTCTCTGCACCTGGTCGAGATGGCTGTTCCACCACTTATTTCTGCAACGGTCTGAACAGAACCTCTTTTCCTTTCTCCCGGATGTCTGAATAACAGGGATGCCGCAACAAAGGCAGAAATGCCCGGATTCATCAATCGGAGCAGGTATTGCGACCACTCCTCCAAGTCCGTGTCTCCTACAGTAGGTTTTTATGGTATTGATGCTAAGTCCAAGTGTCTCCGATATCTTTCCATAGCCTAATCCCTCTGTTCTTAACTTCTCTATCTGTTGTCTTTGTGTATCGTTCATTGTATCCACCTCCATCGAACTTGAAGGGAATAACTTTTCTAGCTTCATCGTTATGATGTTTTCCCTTCACAATCCCACGGACATAAAAATCAAAAATGGGCGGTAGGATTTTTCCCTTCTAAATGGGTTAGTAAGGAAAACCGAAACTTTCCTATTTTCTGTGAAGCATTTTCCCTTCACAGACGGGAAAAGTTACAACCCTTACAATCCTCCCAATTACAGAAGGAACAGAAATGAACGAGAAAATTGACAAAAAAAGAAAGGCTTGAAAGGATTTCTCCCTCCAAGCCTGTAAAAATACTATTTCAATATTTCATTGACTTTCTTCTGAATAACAGAATAATCGTATCCAGCAGCCGTAAGTTTTTTCTTACGCTCCTCCCCGTTACCCCAATCTCCACGGATGACTTCTTTTGCTATCTCGTCTACCGATTTGGTACTTGAGGTCTTTGGTGTTTCTGCAACCGTCCCCTGAACGGTACAGTAGGATGGATTTTCAAGCCAGATCCAGCCTGCTCCACTCTTAAGCCTGCCCCATCCGTCATCCACTGCCACAATAGTAAATACACCTTTACCAGTCTGCCCCTTAACCACTCCATTCATGGAAGGCTCACTACGAAAATTCAAATCATCAATGAGAACCTTAACTGTAAACGGTGTAGCTGGAAACTTTGTGACTGTATCTGGTGTTGATGGTTTAGATGCGGGTGTTTCCGAAACATCATACTGTGTCAAATTCCACTTTTCGATGATGTTACAGAGATTATCAACATATGAAAGGCTCGTAGCGTACCCTCCGTCTTTGATTAACTGTGCCACCTTCTTGTAGTCCGTCATCCCTTTAATGCCCTTATAACGGAGTGACCTTCCGTTCTTGGCACCAAGCATATATGCTGAATGGTCTGCAACCGAATCCTCCACACAAGGATACTTCCTAAAATCAGCCGTGATGGTTTCATATGAACCATCGGCATTCTGCTCCTGTGTCTTCTTGGTGTAAACAGATGTGCCATCCCAAGTAGAACCACTCCAGGTATTGCCGGACAGAGATTTCTTCATACCAAACATATTATTGGCATTCTGCCCAAGTTCACTCTTACCATATCCACTCTCAAGAATAAACTGTGCGGCCGAGATGGATGCAAGGATACCACTCTTCTTCATATCCTCTCGACACAATTCTCCAATAACCGACACGGCATCTTTTTCTGAAAGCCCTGCGAACACAAATGCCTGTGTACCCTCTTTCTTGTCTTCAGCGCAACCCATTGCAGATTCCACGGCTTTACGGAAGGTATCCATTGTGTATCCCATTCCAAGCTGTGACCACAAATGCTCCGGGTCACCGTGATTGGATGCAATTCCTCTACTATGTCCTTCCTTATGAGAGATGATTACACCATCAGCAAGTGGGTCAAGATGAAACTTCTTACAGAGCATGGCAAACAACTCCACGGCTGCCTCATATGTTCTCTTGGCTACAGCCTTTGCCGTAGTAATATCGGAACATTTAAATATTGCCCCACCCGTGTATGTAATACTGGCAGGCTCGCACATCTCTACCCCGATATGGGTATTGTTCGCAGAACCATTAATGGAGGAACCTGAATGCCACCCACGATGATTCCAAGGAAGTGTCTGATAAACCGTGCCGTCATTTCCATCAATAAAGCCATGAACACAGGCTCTGTCAAATGACGGACTGTTCCAGTTCTTGATAAAAGCAAGAGCACTCGGCTGGGAGCATCCAACCGAGTGCAACATAAGACCTTTTACTGTAATTGTCCTCCCTGCCGTATAGCACGGATTCTTTGTAAGAATGCTCTCAACAAGGTTCATTACTCATCACTCTCCTTCACTTCCGGGATACCTGCAATACTTGTAAGCAAAGACAAAATGCCTGCAAGTGCTGATGCAGATGCCACCATAATCCAGTTCACATCTCCTAAAACGGCAGATGTACCAATCGTTGCGACCGCTGTCTGAGCCACGGTCTTGACTGCTCTGATTCCGGCTGCTTTCAGCCAGTTCTTCCAATAATTACTCATTACGCTGTTCCTCCTTCTTCTTGTTAGGTAATTTCAGTAAATCCTCTCTCCTTGAATCAAGGATTCCGTTCTCACCAAGACTGTGATATGCCTGGTACTGATTTTCCCAATCCTCCATGTGTTCTTCTGAAATCCAACCATCATCCATATAGAAATGGTACTGTTCCAACAGTTGTGACCTCATTTGCGCCTGTTGTGCTTTCGCAAGCACTTTTAGTTGTTTTGTGTAATGCCTGCAACATTTGATACACCACACTGTCATGGCAAAAATGGATGGTATTCCCAACGCACCAAGCCATGTAATGAGTTCCATGATTTTTTCACTCATGAGCCTTCCTCCCTTCAAATTTGTGCATAATAAAAGCACCTACCCGGCACGGATAGATGCTTACTGCTCCTGAATCGTGTATGTGATTTTCATCGTCTTATCTGCAGTCTTTGTAACTGGTTCAGATAGATTATTAATGGTTGCCAGATAATTGGCAGGAATGAAAAATGTACTTGTCGTATAATTTCCAAAGCTGCAATAAAGTAACATTGGATGATTAAGAACCGGAGTGTAACACGGCATATTATAACAATTGTATATCTCAAAGTTCTCTGTCTTCAAAATGGTGTCGGTTTCGGTATTCAGGATATAAATATGCCTGTTACTTGAACTGCTACTGCTTGTCTGATAATAAATTCTTCCGTTCATTGCGTACATCGGAAGTCCGTCATTGGAACCCATACCATTCCTTTTCATCTTCACAACATTTGCAGAGTTTCCAATTTCAAATTTGTAAATCTCATATGGACTGTTGTTTCCTTTAAGATAAACAAATCCATTATCTGCAAAAGCAAATCTCATACCATTGGTGTTGAGCTGCTCATTTGTGGTATTTGTCATCGTCCACTGCCGAATGCTCCAGTCACTCAACTTTATTCTTGTAATTTGGAATGTCCCATTTGTGTTAATGTAGTAACTCGCAGACGAAAAAATATACAGACAGTTTTCATTTACATCGTAGTTATAGGCAATATACGATGTGTTTAATGCTGTTGCTAATGCATCAAGTTCTGTTTCCTCAATAAGTGCCTTCTGTGAATACGGATTCTCAAAAACGGATACAGATTTAAGATACATCCTTCTTTTCACAATGGAGATGGAATTAGCATTCTTAATCTTAAAATAATATGCTGTATCATTGTCTGGATCCAGTAAAAATAAAAGTTCTGTTGTTCCAACCGTACATCCAGAGTACTTATCTCCCGTGTTTCCACCCGTGTAAGATGTGTAAACATATTGAAGTGTTCCACTATAAGGCGAAATAGCGAGCGTAGCCCCCGTATTCAAAACCGCATCATTACTACCATAACCATTGTATCCTCCCAATTGATGAGTAAGGCACACACACGAAATTGTTCCATTTGCCTGCGATGTAGTGAAATCATATACAAACTTCATATATTTCTGCTTGCTGTTAAATTCACTCTCCGTCTGATTATATCCGCCCCTCATTTTTCCTGTAGTATTATTCTGCGTGTTATATACGGCACATCCCACCATATTTGTGTTAGAGGGTGCATATAACTGACTTGCATCCTCCTCGATATTGTTATCAAACAGCAGTAATCCTCCAAGTAAAGTTCTAAAGTATGAATTGTAGCTGTTATAAATGGTATCTGCATTTACCAGATGCCCAAGCGGAGCAAATATGTTTGCAAGCGCATTCGTGACCATATTCTCTTCCTTAATCACATTGACTTCGCCCGTATTCACATCGGTAAGTTCAATCGTCATTTTTCCCTTTAACATGAAATTCCTCCTTAATTTTCATAGGTTATTTTGAATCTCGATATTGTGGCATTATCGTGTAAAACAAATTTGATGAATAGTTTCTTATTCTCCGGCAGGCTTTCCCAAAGTTCTGTTACATCAGTATTAAGCCAATCATCCATCGAGATTTCTTCCGAGTAAGTTTCTTCATTATCAAGGGAATACATAACCCTCACATCCCCGGAATACTGTGCAGTCATCATCGTAATTCCTAAAATTGAAATATGGCTCATATCTGCCATGCATTTTATTATCTGTGGGTACGGATATGCTTTAACCACATCCTTTAAAAGTTGTGTTTCTCCACCTGCTCTCCAATACAAAATCTGCGGATTGTCAATTGCCACCAGAATTTCACTCGAAGGAATATCGAGAGAACCAAACTCATAAAAGTCTGCAGCCGTTGGAGCATCTTTTGTTATTTCCTTAAGCACTCCATCTGAAATGGTACAATATTTTCCATCTGCTTTAAGCAAAAATCCGTATGAGAAATAATCAATACCTTTGTAATTATCATATACGATTTGCCAGTTCTTTCCTTCATCATCCTGATGGTAAAAGCTAACCATCGTTCCTCCAGCCTGTCCAGTCGTATCGATAAGGTTAAGTGCCGTAGTCTGTCCGTTACAAACAATCTGTGAGGTTCCTGTATTCCCACTCGTTGGTGTCTGAATCACATTTAGGAACATATCCCTATTGGACATAATAAATAATTCAAAAATTAATCGGTTGCTATCATATCTCTGACTATAAACTGTATAACCTTCAAATCTGATTTTTATGAACTTTACTCCATTGCCACAAGTTCCTTCCTGTCTCCATATAGCTGTGGAACATCCATCTCTTTGCATTACATAAAGCTGTGATGTGTTTGCACCAAATCCAATCCAATGATTACTGGAAATATAAAGAGTCGATGCAGATATACCATTAAACCAAAACTCTGAAAGCCCTGCAGTTGAAAATGTACTATCATCGTTATATCCATTGCTTACATAAGACATTCCTTCCGTTGTATTAAGAAAATCATTAAGAACTGTCTTTTCCACTCCTATTTCAGATACAAGGGTTAATTCTGTCCCCGCATCTGCAACAAACATAAGACTTGTAAAGCAAACAGGTACTTCCGGCTCAAACGGAAGCAAACCAGAGTATATTAGCTCTGACTTTTCTTCATCTTCATATATAGAAATCTCTCCCTCGCCTCTTATCCGGTATATTTTTAGAGGAGTTTCAAATGTCACATTCTCTGTTCCGGCATCAAGGACAATGGCCGTTGCATCTGCCCTTTTCCAGTTGTATTCATCCTCTATGATTCGCATATTGTGACCTCCTGACTTTCCACTCTTTCAAATGGCGTAGTATCGATTTCAAGCACCTGTAGACTTCCATAAGCAACCTCCGCTTCGGCAGATATATAGGTATAAACTGCAACCATCTGATATGCATTATCCTCATTGAGCTCAATATAAGCCGGGTCAAACTCTCCCGGAAAATCTTTATCCATTGTGAAGGTATGAACCACTTCAACACAAGTAACTCTCTCATTAAGAAGATCATAACCGAATGGCCACTCTGCAATCTGTATTCTTCCAAAACTCTGTGTGAACATTGACTTTGCAGATTCAGGAAATGCAGCTTCTGCACTCGTAGTAAATCTGTTAACCTTAAACTCCTGCTTCGCAAAACCAATTCTTTCAAAGGAATCTGTAATGGTAATACGACCATTCCAATCTCCAATACCTGCCACAAGACCTTGTCCACTTAGGGTTGCCCTAATCTGCGTTTCTCCAATACTTCCTCCCCCATCGCTGACCTTGAGCCACATTGTAAATGTGTTCTCACAGTTTTCCTGTACGGAACTTAATGGGAAGAACAAAGTGATGAGTTGTTTTCCTTCATGACATATTTGTGTAGGATGAAAATCCTCCACCTCATCTCCATTGATTTTGTACATAACTTCAAAGACAGGATGAGTCTTTGTAACAAAAGTAAAATCCACATCTTTTTCTGTTTCTTCCTCATCACAGGCTGCCACACCAGATATTTTCTCTGTAATTTCATAAGCAGAAATATCAACAAGCACTTCTGCAAGAAACATAGCACTTGTGGATTCCTTTGACACAAAAGTGATATTCAAAACCTCCACAAAAGAATCGTATATCTCATAAGGACTTACATTTACAAAATCGTACACAACTGTCTTATTCTCTTCCACCTGGTTTAAAAGACCACTGATATTCTTATCATTCTTACTCTTTGCTTCAGCCAGTTTCGGATTCTTACCTACACACTTCAAGATGTGCTTTCCGTTGATTTTATAGGTAATACTTGTAATGCAGGATATCTTTGTTTCATCTGCATGACCGCCGCTGAATACCAGGCAATCCATCGGATCTAATGCCGGATTACCAATTGTATTACTATCAAAAGGTACATATTCGACTTTTGACACTGCAAGCAAGATGGCATTAAGGATTCTCGCCCTGGTCGTCTTTAGTCCAAACTGAAGAAGTGGATTTACACCGAGATTCATAGTAAGGGCATCATCCTTTTCAAGTGCATAATACTCCGCCTCTTCTGTAATTTTATTTGTTGATGAAATAGCCGTATATCTTGTCACAAAATCAGAATAGGAACTGTCATATCTGTGCTTTGCCTCTATAGTCCTTATTGCTGTATTCCCATAAGGAATAAGTTCCAGTTTTCCTTCACGGTTAATCTGACATACGCACCCAAGAACCTGTGCTACATAAAAAAGCAAATCCCGATAAGTTTCGATATCATTTTCTGAATAAATGCCGAGTGTTTCCTTTCCATTTGTCATTTTATCTATTTCTGCTTGAGTGTGAGCCAATGCCACCTTACAGGTGTTACAGATAACATTCAAAAAGTTATACGGTGTACCACTTGATGATTCAAGATTCAGTTTCTTATCAAAGCGGAGCATATAATCATAGGCTTTTATCTCTATTGTCTTGAAATTCCTGTTTGCCTCTGTTACTTCAAATATTCCCATTGGTATGGTTTCCTCAGTCTTATCCGGGAACACCAGATGGAAGAAAAGTTTAACCTCGGCTCCATCAAGGGTGTATCTGTCAATTGTTGAAAACAAAGAAATTCCCATCTCTGCAGCATACACGGATCCAAGTTCAATTTCACTACTTCCACAGCAGGAACGGGTAATATAACCACTTCCTTTGACAATATCATCGTTGCCAAAGTCATATGTTTTCTTTGCCTTTGTGGTTATTGTTCCCGTCCAGTAATAGTTTCTGCTATTACTGTCTATCTGCTCTAAAAACTTTTCTGATACTGGATACAAACAACCACCTCCTAAAATTCATTTAATGTAAAGGACACCTTCCACAATCCCTTTCTGGAAGTATCCTTTTCAAGTTTTGCCTTGAATCCAGTCACATACATTTCTGTTTCCTTCTGCTCCAGGGTCTCTGTATCAAAATACAAAACAGTCAGCTTGTCCATTTTTGAAAAGACTGTCAATCGCTTAAGCCAAGCTGCAGTCACAGAAAATGAGACAGAGATTGTTACTACCCCCTGTCTCACTACATCTCTTTGTGTTGTTCCTGCCTCTGTTTCTCCTGTGGTATCTGCCTCCACGGAAGAAAGGTCTACATCATACGAATCTGGCAGAGGAAGATTCGTACCATTAAAATTCAGATATTGAAAAAATGCCATTTATCTTCCTCCACTTCTTAAGTTGATTCTCTGCTGTGCGTTTACCACAATCTCATCAAGCATTGTTCCACCAATATAAACTGGGATAACTGTATCTCCGCTACTCATATTGATACCTGCAAATGCCTCTCTTATTGCACCCACAATGCTTGCCGTGTTCTGTGCTGATGAAGTCGATGTACTTTCCATAGCAGCCGATGTCGCATTCACATTCGGATTGATTACCATATCCTGTGACACGCCTTCCACCGCTTTTGCAACCATACCCTTACTCTTCTCGATTCCCTTTGCCAGTCCTTCCATGAAGTCAGGCATCCACGATTCATAGTCTGTAAGTGGTCCCTCATCCGGCACAGAGAAATGAAGGAAGGACTTAATCTTGTCAGCCACACTTTTTACGGCATCTCCCACGGCATTGATACAACTCTTGATACCATTTACAATTCCCATTATCATGTCCTTGCCCCACTGCAATGCCTGTGAGGGAAGGCTGGTGATAAAGCTGATAGCCGTCTGGAATCCACTCTTAATAGAAGATGCAATCTTACCCACTGTATTTTTTATAGCTGAGAGCATATTGTTGAATGTGGTAGATACCGTACTCTTAATTCCATTCACAATGCCACTGATGGTTGATTTTATACCGTTCCAGATACTGCTTATCGTACTTTTGATGGTATTCATCACCGTGGTGATTGCAGTTTTGATTGCATTCCATACTGTGGTAATGACCGTTTTGATGGCATTTACCACAGTGGTAACCGTGGTCTTGATGGCATTCCAAGCCGTAGTCATTGCCGTCTTGATAGCATTCAGCACCGTATCAATAGCCGTCTTTATCGCATTCCAGACTGTGGTAACAACCGTTTTGATTGCATTAAACACCGTGGTTATAACAGTCTTGTACGCATTGATATAGGTGGTAATTGCTGTCTTAATTGCTTCAAGTACTGTCGAGAAAATATTCTTGATACCTTCCCAAATCGTTGTGAAGAAACTTGATATTGCATTCCACGCGGTCTGTATTCCTGTTGTAATGGCTGTCCACGCATTTGTGAGTGCTGTCTTTATTTTCTCAAGAATTCCGTTGATGAAGTTCCTGAACCCTTCGCAGTTGTCATACAACAACTTAAATGCCCCGGCAAACGGATTCACAAGCATAAGAAGTAATCCCTGCCAGTTGTTCTTCACAAAATCGATAACCCCGGTAAAGAAACCCTTAAGTGCCTCCACAACTGTAGATACGATATTTTTGATACCTTCCCACAGTCCTTTCCAGAAGTTTCTAAACCCCTCGCATTTATTCCAAAGAACCACAAAGATTGCTATCAGAGCAACAATGGCTGCAACAATCAGCACTATCGGATTTGCAAGCATCGTGGCATTCAAGGCCATAAAAGCTGTTTTTACAGTATTGATAACCCCGGCAATCTTCGGAACAATCGTCATAATCGTACCAACGGCAGAGATTACCTTCCCCACCACAATAAGCACTGGTCCCAATGCTCCGGCTACAAGTGCAACCGTGACAATGACTTTCTTCGTACCTTCATCAAGGGAGTTTAGCCAATCCACTACCTTCTGCACCGCACCCACGATACTTTTTAATGCAGGCATCAGTAACTGTCCAAAAGAAATAGCCAGCCCTTCAAGAGCTGACTTAAGTAGTGTTAACTGTCCCTGTAAATTATCAAGCTGTGTATCTGCCATCTGCTGTGCTGCACCAGCACTGTTTTCAATGGATGACTGCAAGCTGTCCCATGTATTTCCCGTATTGGCGAGTAAAGCATTTACGGAAGAAAGGTCAGTCTTATTGAAAATGGTGGATATGATATTTGCCTTATCTTCGGAAGTCATACCCTCCATGCTTGTATTCAAATCCCCAAGGATATCATTCATGGAACGCATATTACCTTCGGAGTCATATACAGACACACCAAGTGCTTCCATCTGGGCGGCTGCTTTATCCGTTGGGTTCTGTAATGACAGGATAATATTTCGAAGGTGTGTACCACCCTCTGCTCCTTTGATACCGTTATTTGCAAGAATACCAAGTGCCGTATTAAGTTCTGCCGTTCCACCTTTGATGGATTTAGCCGTAGCACCAATGGTAAGAATACCTTCTCCTAATTGTGCAACGGATGTATTGGTGGTAGAAGCCGTCTTTGCCATCTGGTCTACCATCGTATCAGCCTCGGCAGTCTCCATTCCGAGGGCTGACATGGCATCTGTTACCATGTCCGATGCTGATGCAAGGTCAATGCCACCTGCCGCCGCCAAGTTAAGTACCGTAGGAAGTGTATCAGCCATTTCCTGTGTGCTGTAACCTGCAAGAGCAAGATAGTTTAGTGCCTCGGCACACTCCGTAGCGGAAAATGCTGTGGATGCGCCCATTTCTTTTGCAAGGTTTGACAAGGCGTCCATCGTATTGACACTCTGCCCATCAAGTGTAGACATGGAATCCTTTGTGATTCCCATTGTAGCCTGCACCTGACTCATAGAACTTTCAAAATTCGCAGCCGTTGTGACCGATGCTGTTCCAAGTCCAGTCACGGCAGCTGTTACCGGGAGAAGTTTCTTTCCGGCATTGGAGATATTATCACCTGTGGTCTTTAATGATTCTCCTGTGGCTGCAATCTTCTGTACTGCTGTAGCTGACTGATTTGCCTGTGTTTCCAGACTTCTTAAGTTCTGTTCTGTTTCCACAATTTCTCTCTGAAGGGCATCGTACTGCTCCTGTGAAATATCTCCATTCGCAAGTGCAGTATTCGCTTGTTCGGCTGCCGTCTTTAATGTTTCCAACTTCTGTTTTGTTTCATCGACAGCCTGTGCCAGGAGTTTTTCCTTCTGTGCAAGAAGTTCTGTATTACCCGGATCCATTTTCAATAATTTCTCGACATCCTTAAGAGCCGTCTGTGTGGATTTGATTTCTCCGTTCAGACCCTTAAGGGCAGTCTGCAATTTTGTGGTATCCCCACCAATCTCAACAGTAATACCCTGTATTCTGCTTGCCATAGGTTTCCTCCTCTCTCCTAAATTTAGGCATAAAAAATGCTCGGATTACTCCGAGCATGAAAAAAGCACCAACCAACTCACGGATTGATGCCTATACATTTATTTTACTTATGATTCAGTTTGACAAACTGAAAATTATCTTTCTCTTCTCTTCAATCTCTCTTAACATTTTTACATTTTCATTATAATATCCTTGTGGTGTCTTTTTTACTATTCGTCTTTTAACAAAACCAACCAAAACATATAATAAGTGACGATATGTTACATCTAAGTATTCTGCTATTAATTTATGCAAAAACATGCTGATTTCTGACTAAAAGATACCAAACATTTCCTTACAAATTTTCTTTCCACATTCTGTTTTGAAAATATTATGATACGCATTCAGAGCTGCTTCTTTTGATAAACCATCCTCCATAATATTAACAAGGAAGTCAGCTTCAACAAGTATTTGATAGTCAATCCCATCAATATTGTCGTATGTATGATGATGTGCAATCAGATACTGAACCCTTTCAGATACATCACAATCAAATCCTAATTCTTCAAGTAACTTTTCAGCTAATGCAGGGCCTTCTTTTTCCTGTAATTTCCCATTACAATTCCCGTACTTTTCTTCACATAAATGAATTCCAATATCATGTGTAAGGGCTGCAGCTTCAAGCGTAAACAGACATTTTTTATCTACATTTTCTGTTTCGGCAATTATCTTTGCATAACTATGAACCTTGCAGAAATGTTGAATTCTCCTTGCATCTCCACTATATAACTCTATCATTGCTAAGTGTAATTTATTTATCATCTCAAGCATTCCTCCTACCGCCAAAATAATTACTCATCTACTCGTTCAACATTAAAAATATTTAGTGTGTCCACATCGGGACAGGCAAATGTCTCGCTAAAAATAACATTTTATCAAGAAAGAATCTTCTCCTTTGATTTTCCCTTCAAAAGTTCATCCACTAGTTTGTCCAAATATCGTATTTGTCATTTTCACAATGGTACTTCTTGATATGAAATTCTTCACACGAAGTTCCGTTTTTGTCATACCTCTATCAATTTCGATTTGTCGCTGACAAACATCAGCCTTTTTCCATAAAAAAGTATAGCAGAAACAGGCTGATTTCTCAATCAGAATCTATCGAAGTCTTCCTGTGTTGCCAGTTCCTTATATCCCTTGTAATCATCATTCCCGTTCTCTGCGTACATATCGTTCACAAGACCAATCGTAAGAAGGTCAAGGTCACGAATGCTTATGCCAAGCTGTACGCATCGAAGCAGAAATAAAGGTGTTGTCATCGGGCGGTCAGTTGGGCGAAGTTTTTTTTAGATTCAACCTCTGTCTGCACATTCAGTCCCCAGAGTTCAATGATGGAAGGCAGTACCTGGTAAATTGAAAAGGTATTGAATTCATCAAGCCACTCTTCCGGGGTATCCGGGATGTTCGGGTCTGCGTGTTTGGCCATTACATAAGCAATGTTCTCAAACATCTCAAGGGAGAACAAATCAAGATTGGAGTTCTCCTCATCCCCTTCTCCCACAGCCTTCTCCAAAGAACGAAGGTCTTTATAAATGTCCCTGTTGAATTTAATTCTGTAAATTCTTGGTATAGCTGCAGATGCCTTAAAAGGCACCTGCTTACCATCAATCTCTACTTTTCTCACAATACTCATGATTCTGCCTCACTTTCTGTATTTGTAGTGGTGGATGTCATATAAACAGCCTTATACCAATCCTGATAAACAGCATCTGTAGTGTCATCCCCGGTCTTTGCCTTTACAAAACCGTTTGCAAGCGGTGTTGCCTTAAGGGAAAGAGTCTCTGTCTGCACTTCGATTTCATCCTCGTTCGTCTGGGATTCAATGGAAGGACGGCTTGCAGCACACTTGTAAAGGACATGACGGATTTTCTTGATATCCCCGTCAAATTCAAACAAGAGTGCAAAATTAGCAGTCTCCACATTTGCATTCTCCACAAGTACCTTGTTGTCATCCAGCTGTTCCTTCAGCACATCCACACGGAATGACTCAGGAACCATCGCAATCTCAAGGTCCCCCTCATAACCCATGTTGTTGCTGATGGTGTAATACGCATATCCGTCTGCATAGAAGTTACTTGGCTCACCATTTGCATCAAGACCGATAGATACAGCACCCGGAATCGGTACAGGAGTGCCATAGGAAACATTGCCCGCTTCATCAATATTCAGCAGAGCATAGTGTACATTTTTAAGGTTGTACTTTACCTTGTTCTTCTTATTAGCCATTTCGATTCCTCCTTATACTGGCATTGCAAATTCAAAGGCTACTTCATAGAGTTTTTCATCCTCTATCCATACCTCGTTCCTTGCATAAAAAATACCGTGGCTGTCAAGCACGGCTGTTACTTTCTGTTCCAACATCGGATCCTTAAAATCCGTATACAGTTCTATCCTTACTCCGCTTATCCTGTAATACACCTTCCCATCTGCTGCGAAATTGTCATCGTCCGGGAGAAGATAACAGATAAACGGCGGGTCAGGACTTTCCCCTTCTGCAAAATGGTCATAAGCAAAAGGGATACCCATTTCTTCTATGATTTTCACTAACTCTTCCATCACGAACCCCCAAGTGCCTTTTTGATGTCATTTTCGAGTTCCTTTACTGCATTCTCTTCTGCAGGTGCGATGTGGGGCATTGCCTTTGTCCTTCCACCGCCTCTTTTTGCATGACCTTTTTCCAAGAGATGTGCAAGCTGATATTTCTTCGGGGAATACACTGTAAGTTCCAAAGAGTCAGAAGTCTCTTTCGTGGTCTTTACAGACCAACTCTTCGAGTAGGCACCTGTTTTCTTTGGAGCATTTGCCTGGATATCTTTCTTTACTGATTTTCCCGCTTTTCTTACAGCCGTCTTCATATCCGCTGTAGCAAGGTCTTTATATTCCATAAGACCTTTCATGATTTCAGAGGCAAGATTATCGATTGATACATTTGCCATCCTATCTCCTCACTTTCTGACATCTGAATTTAAGACTCTTTTTCTTATAATTCATGTGGTCAACCGATGTGATGTTATAGAGTTCTCCATGAAAGACTACTCTGTATCCCGTGACATCAATTTCAGCAGCTTTCCTGCACCACCGTATGGTAAATGCAAGGTCACTGTCCTCAACCGTTGTCCCGGCTGTATGCTTTTCCGTACCACTCTCTCCACCGACCGTGGCATGGCAGGTATAATAATCTGCCCATCCGTTTTTATGGTTACCGATTGCATCAACCTCTACAGAGTTTTTCTGAAAGGTAATCTTCACATTAAGAAGTGCTACATCCATCAGAATCCCTCCTGCCTTATTCCCGATAGCAAAGCACGGATGGAAAGAGTCAGTTCCAGATGGTTTGCATCTTCCCTGTGTTCGTACAAATATGCGACTGCATACAGTACAGCCACTTTGGAACACGGCTGTTTCTCGAATAATTTCTTATCCGAAATACGAGCCACATCCATGCATAACTGCTCGGAAGATATAATCAGACTTTTTATTAATTTGTCATCATCATCGTGGTCAACACGCAGATAATTTTTCATTTCATCAAGTGTAATTATCATCTTTCCACCTCACATGAAAGGGAGCAGCATTTCACTACTCCCTTAACCATTGCTACTATTTTGTTGCAGTTGTGGTTGTGTCTGCCTTAAGACCAAGAATCTTAACTGCCTCCGGCAGGATAAGAAGACCGTCTACTCTTTCCTTTGCAACATAGCCAATCATACCGTTTCCGGCAAATAACTCGTTAAGCTGCTTGAAAGAACGGGAACCTCTGTCACCGATGTTATAGTACTTATAATCACCGAAGGCAATCGCATCCGTAGGAGCGAATGCAGAAGTTCTGATATTGTAGCCGAGAATCTTATCCGGCTCACCCACCTGGTAAGATGGCTGCCATAAGTACTGACCGTTGTTATCCTTCAGCTTACGAATCTGTGCCAGGGTAGCATCGTTCATGATGAAGGATGCGTTCTTTCTGTACGGTCTCTTCAGCTTGTAGATAAGGTCAAGAATATCATCGGACTTAAGCGCTGCAGTAAGCGTTCCGATGGATTCGCCACCCTTTGTCTTATCAAAGATACCAGTAGGCTTTCCGACACCATCACCATTTAAGAATGCATCCTCTTCGGCATTGGCGAGTGCCTTACCAAATTCGGTGATGATATAATTCTCAAGACCGAATGCGTTATCATACAGCAACTCTTCCGTAATCTTGATTGCTACATGGAGTTTATGGGCATCAAGAATCTTCTGGTCAAATGTTGCATCACCGAAAGACAATGCACCACCTTCCTCAATCCATGCTGCCGCTGGCTTTGTGGCTGCGATGTTAATCTTATGCTCCCCGGAAGTGGTAATCTTTGTGGCAATACCACGCATGATATTCTCCTCTGTAAGCACATCGATAAGTCTGTGGTCGTACTCTTCCGGCACAAGATAACCGCCATCTGCATCCACACCTTCCTGAAGGACATTGGATACCTGTCTGAAGTTGGAACGAAGTGCTGTAAGCATAGCCTTCTTATACTCATCAGATGCACGTCCCGTCTTTACTTCTCCCTGCGGCTCATCCTTATAAGGCTTGCCAGTAATCGGGGAATTTACAGGCTTGGAAAGTTCCTGCTCCCTTCTCTCGGCTCTCTGCTGTCTTTCGATAGAATTGGTAAGTTCCTCGATTTCAGCCTCCATTCTGCTGTAGGTTTCCTTATCCTCGGCAGAAAGATTACCATTCTTGTCCTCGTGGGTATCCACAAAGTTCTTTGCTGTTTCCCACACCTTTGCTCTCTTCTCAATTAATTCCTGTACTCTCATGTTCGAGTTCCTCCTTAAATATACTTTTTGATTAGTTCCAGACGGTTTCTGATTTCATCTGCAGATACACCATCCGTTTTGGTTATAGCAGGGATTTCTGCCTGCTTGGTTACATTTACGCCCGGCTTTTTGTAATGCTCCTCCAACTTGTTAAGAAGGGCATTGTTTACTGCCTTGCGTGAAAAAAGCACTGAATTGGATGATTTCTTTTTCTCATCCTCTTCGGTGCCTTCCTCTTCATCGGGTTCGCCTTCCTTCGGCTCATCCTCTTCTTCATCCTCTTCCTTTTCAGGAAAAGCATTTCTTGTGATAATGTCATCAGCAAAGCCGAGTTCCACGGCCTTTGTGGCATCCATCCATGTTTCTGCATCCATAAGGCGGGATAACTTCGCTCTCGACATCCCGGTCTTTAACGCATAGGCATTGATAATGGAATCCTTAACCCCCTCAAGCATCTCGATAGCCTTTGCCATCTCGGTATGGTCACCGAAAGCCATCGTTGCAGGGTTATGAATCATCATCATGGATACCGGGGACATTAAAACTGTATTTCCTGCCATAGCAATAACGGATGCGGCCGATGCTGCGATGCCGTCAATCTTGACTGTGACATTCCCCTTGTAATTTGCGAGCATATTGTAAATCTGTGCAGCCGCCACACAGTCACCTCCCGGAGAATTAATCCATACCGTAATGTCACCACTTCCGGCATTCAATTCATCCTTGAACATCTGAGGTGTAAAATCGTCATCGAACCAGCTCTCCTCGGCAATGGTGCCATATAACTCAAGTGTTCGTTCTACGATTTCTTCGTTTGTTTCCTGGTTCAGAACTTTCCTGTTCTTCCAATTCCAGAACTTCTTCTTGTCCCTCATCGGAATCCTCCTCTCCATTTTTAGTGCCATCGGTTGCGAAGATACCCGCATCCTCAAGCTTTGTCATATTTCCATTGATAAGGTATAAATCCCCACCAAGTTCAGCAGGGATACGGTCAAGGTTCTCCAGTTCCCTTATGTCATTTGCAGACATCCAACCGTTCTGTCTTGCCGTGGCATAGCCGTTCATACGGCTCTGATAATCTCCACGAAGTAGTCCGTCCACATTGAACTTCACAAAATAGGTCTTTTTCTCCTCTTCCGTAAACAGCCTTCTTGCCATAGCCTGCTCCAACCTTGTAAGCCAGGGGCGAAGTGTGTACTGCACATATTCCAAGGACTGCTGTTCAATATTGGAGAAGGAACTCTTTTCAAGGTCAGCAACCATATGGGGTGGCACACGGAATATCCTACAGATTTCTGTTACCTGAAACTTTCTTGTTTCAAGGAACTGTGCCTCAGATGGATTGATGGAAATCGGTGTATATTTCATACCTTCTTCCAGTACAGCCACCTTATTGGAATTTGCAGAACCACCAAAGGTCTGTGTCCAGCTTTCCCTTACCTTACTTGGGTCTTTTAGTGTTCCCGGATGTTCAAGCACACCACTTGGTGCAGCCCCATTCGCATAGAATTTGCTTCCATACTCCTCGGCTGCGATACCAAGACCGATTGCATTCTTGGCCATAGCGATTGGAGAATATCCAACCAGACCGTCAAAAGATAATCCCGGAACGTGCAGGACATCTTCCGGCTTCAACCTCACTGTGGAACCTTTATTTGTCGGGGCATCATCGGAAGATACCATGTACTCATAATAGAGATGTCCTTTCTCATCCCTGTCTACCGTCATTCTGTCCGGCATGAGTGGGTAAAGACCGATAACCTCTCCCTTCCCGTTTCTGATAATCTGACTGTAGGAATTGCCCCACAAAAGCAAATGGGTAAGCGCCACCTCAAAAAAGGAATAAGCCGTCATTTCCGGGTTCGGCTCATCATGTAACAGATGGTACAAAGGATGGTCGATGGCTTTCTCCTTGCCCCCATCCTTGTTGTATCTGTACAAATGTAATGGCAGGCTTGCCACCGATTCTGATATGACTCTGACACAGGCATAAACCGCCGATGTCTGCATGGCACTTCTTTCATTTACCCTTTTCCCGGCAGCACTCTGCCCAAGAAAAAAACTGTAGGCACTGCCTGCAGTTCTGTTTGTGGGTGCATCCCTCGATTTAAAAATCCCACTGAATATTCCCATAATGTTCACCTTCCTTTACCAACTAAAAAACGAGAAGTCCACGGGTATCGTAGACGCTCTCGCTCGTATCGTTTCCACATCTTATTGCTCTATCAAGTGCCATGATACAGGCTATGGCACCGTCAATCTTTTCTGTTGATTTTGATTTATCTGCCTTGATGTTTCCGGCTGGGTCAGTACGAATAAAAATGTTATCCATATTCCATCGGAGGACAGGATGCCCGCCATGTGCAATTCTCTGTTCAAGAGTCAGTTTCATAAGTTCCTTTGTAGGTGGGGACATTGATGCAAATCCCTGTCCCATTGCTACAACATTAAATCCCATTCCTTCAAGATTCTGCACCATCTGGACTGCTCCCCAACGGTCAAATGCAATCTCCCTGATGTTGAACCTCTCGCCCAGGCTTTCAATGAATTTCTCAATGAATCCATAATGAACTACATTTCCTTCTGTGGTCTGAATGTATCCCTGTCTTTCCCACACATCATAATTCACATGGTCCCTTCGGACTCGTAAATCAAGAGTTTCCTCCGGCAACCAGAAATAAGGAAGTACATAATATTTATCATCCTCGTCAAGAGGCGGAAACACCAAACAGAAGGACGTAAGGTCTGTGGTGCTTGAAAGGTCAAGTCCTCCATAACATACACGTCCTTCCAGATCATCCTCATTTACCGGGAATGCACAGGCATCCCACTTTTCCATTGGCATCCAACGGATGCTCTGTTTTACCCATTGATTCAGACGAAGCTGTCTGAAAGCATTCTCTTCCCCCGGATTCTGTCTTGCAGACTCACAGGCCGCCTCGACTTTATCAATACCGATGGTTTCTCCAAGAGACGGATTTGCTTTCTTCCACACCTTTGGGTCTGTCCAATCTTCCTCAACTCCTGCACCAAAGATTACAGGATAGAATGTGCTGTCATGCTTTCGCCCTTCCATAATATCTAAAGCCTTCTGATGAACCTCATAGCAGATACTCTCGGTATTATTCCCGGCTGTGGTTATCAAAAAATATAGGGGCTGCATTCTGGCATCTCCCGAACCTTGAACCATAACATCATATAATTTGCGGTTCGGCTGGGTATGCAACTCATCAAATATTACCCCGTGGGTATTAAAACCATGCTTATTGGAAACATCGGCAGATAATACTTGATAGGTACTTTTCGTTGGTAAGTATTCCAACTTCTTCTGTGACTCATATATCTTGATTCGTTTACTTAAGGATTTTGAAAATCGAACCATATCGGCAGCTACATCAAATACGATTTTCGCTTGGTTTTTATCGGCAGCGCAGGAATATATCTCTCCACGCTGTTCTCCCTCGCAAAGCAGTAAAAGTGCAACAGCGGCTGCCAACTCACTCTTGCCGTTTTTCTTGGGAATTTCCACATATGCCATATTGAACTGACGATATCCGTTTGGCTTTATTGTTCCAAACACATCCCTTATAATCTGCTCTTGCCAATCCATGAGTTCGAATTTCTTTCTTGCCCATGTTCCCTTTGTATGACAGAGGTTCTCAATAAAGTTCACGGCAAAATCTGCCTCGGCTTTATCATAGTGAGAATCCTCTGCCATAAATCGGGTCGGCACATATTTTTTCAGTTTTCTCACATAATCACCTCCACGAAAAAAGGACCCTTGCGGATCCTTTCAACTTTCTCTGTTTTCTTTCTAACACATTTTGTCGAGTGCTTCGTACTCGGCTAACTTTCTTGTGTATTCCTGTGCAATGCACTGTCTTCTGAATGAATTCTTTTCACATCTGCCTTTCTTGTAAAGGTCATCAAGTTCAGCCTTTCTTCTCTTCAGCACCTCGATTTCATTTCCTTCCTCAATCTCAATTACATCCTTCTCAAATCTTGTCATGGCTAATGCCCTCCTTGTCTTTTGGTATGTACATATATCACTCTGAACGCACATAATAGCAAGTTAATAATCGAGAAATATGTAACTATTTTTACATGGTATGCTGATGAATCGTATCCAGTATTTTCTCCTGTTCCTCAACTTCAACTCCCATACTCTCCAATGCCTCTCTAGTGCCACAATCCGGGCAGATGGCTGTAATTCCATCTACTCTTGAAAGTGCAGGTGGCTGTCTATAAATATTGCCACACCTCGGACACTTCTTTGGTTGTATTTTTCTTTCAATCTTCATGGCATTCCCTCCTGCTTTTCTCAATTGCCTTAAACAAAATATTCTCATCAAACTCAAAGGCTCTGTACCCTTCAAGACAGGTCTCGACATAATGGTAACTTGGAATGCCAATTGGTCTGTCCTCGTGCATGATGTACACATAGACTTTTCTTTTCCTTACCTTCCCTGTTCTGATTCCGACAATCGGCAGTTCCATTTCTGCCTTGTAGTAAAAGGTTGGAAATCCCTCGTACCTGTCAAGGGCTGTCTCGTCCGCCTCTGTGGTTTCCCACACGGCCACGGGAACGCTCTTCCCCTTCTTTGGTTCGATTGTCAAATAAGAACCCGTCTTGCTCCCCTTAAAAAGGAGTTCGTAATCCGGCAAGGTAGCCGTTCCGATAATCCTTGCTGTAGGGCATCGGAATTTCATCTGTCTGATGTTCAGGTTGCTGCCATAGGCAATGTAATATCTTTTCTGCATAATGCATCCATCCTTTCCGAAGGGGATACCCTTCTACCACCTTAAGACCGCCGAAGCGGTCATTTCCTAAAGTGGCAGAAGGCTATGCCCTTGCCGTTCTGAATGCTGTGTCTCCGTCAAGTCTCTTTGTGAGGATGTCCCTTGCTGTTTTGAACTCATCCCCAATGAATCCGAGCCTAAGAAGCCATGTTCTCATTGCGTATTTCGGATTCTCATTCTGCTGTGGCTTTGGGCTTGCTGTTCTGACTTCCTTTGCCATCTGGCTGAGTGCAAGGCAAAGCTGAATGTAAGCCTTAAGCTGCCCGGCATGAAGTCCGTTCTGCTTTCCGTCTGCAGGGGCATCGAATTGGAAAAGTCTGAATTCAATGGTCCCCTTGGTAAAGGTTGCATGGTAGTTCAGCATATGGTATCGGCTGTCGTTGTAATGCTGACTCCTTCCGTAGTTGCAGCCCTGTGAGCCGTACCAAAGGTCTGCCAAGGCGCTCATGGTCTTTGGCTTTTTCTTATTAATCTGCTCTAAAAATCTTGGGTCAACCGTTCTGCAATATCTGCTCATTCTGTGGTGGTCAAGGTCAAGTGCCGTTGCAATGAGGTCTTCGTGGCTTGCCATGATGTTTGCTAGGTTTCTCATGGTCTGTGGTGTATGCCCCTTCGCTCCAATGTGGATGTGTACTCCGCATCCTCTTGTTGCATCACTTTTTGCCCCGGCGTGTCGAAGCTGTCTGATTAACTCCTGTAAGGTTTCCATGTCTGCGTAGGTAAGGATTGGTGTTACCAGTTCGCATTTTTCGCTGTCGCATCCGGCTATGCTTACATCCCTTTGGAATTTCCATTCTCTTCCCTGCTCATCCCAAGCTGACCAAGTGTAGTATCCGTTCCTTCCGGCTGTGTTTTCATATCTGCCTGTTCCGAAGAACTTCGCTGCAATTCTCGCTGCCTTTTCTCTTGTGATGCTGTTCATTTCAACCTCAACTCCGATGGTCTGCTTTTTCATTTCTGCAATCTGGTTTGTAATTTTCTCGTTCATTCTATGTACCTCCTGAAAAGTATTCGCTTTCGTTGTGTACATATATCACTCTAAAGCACATAAATTGGAATACCACTACTGGACAAAGATACACACCTTTTATTGTGTATCTTTCCAGCGGTTTTCTACTCTTCCCCATCCGTGCAGACAGCCTTTCCCATCGCAAGTTCCGCCACAATCTTGGCATATCGTTCCTGCTCACTTCCTTCTGAGCCTGCCATTGCTTTCATATAAAATTCCAAAGCATCCTCCCGGCTGTCCCATACTTCCTCATCGTTATAGCAGATGACTTTCACGGTATTCAGTTTTCTGCAGGAGTCCTCTCCATAGACAACCCCAAGGCAGCATCCGTTATCCCAATGCACATGAATTGTACCTGTGTCATCCACACCCGTAACAGTTCCCTTCGTGCCACTTGGAATATCTCTGTATGGGTCGTTCATGGAAATAAGTTCAACCCTTGAACCCGCCGGATACTGCTCTTTTACCTTATTTACAACATTTCTTGGTGGAAAAAACATTACTGCTCGCCCCCTTTCTTTGCTCCTGCCTTAAATGCAGCCGAGCCATCCAGTTTTGAAAGAAGGATTTTTCTGTCTGCCTTGAATTCATCCCCGATGAACCCAAGCCTTAAAAGGAAACATCTGAATGCGTATTTCTCGTTCTCATTTTCCTTTGGCTTTGCAGTCACTCTCTTCTGCTTTTTACTCATCTCGCAAATGGCTGATATGAATTTAGTGTAGGCAAGTGCCTCTTCCGGCTTTGCCTCTTCAAACCAAGGGAAGTTTACAACCTCGTCTTTTTCTTCAATGTGAACATTCCCGATTCCCAAGGCTTTCTTTATCAGTTCGCCTTTTGCTTCAAGCAAGCTTATTAAGTTTCCCATGTCCACTTTTTCAAGTGGTATGGAAACCGTAAGTCCAAGGCTCTCGCCCGTTTCTGCCCCTTTATTCGGCTCACTGTTGGGTTGTTCTGCCCCCTCTTCGTTGTTGTCCCATTCTGCCGGGCTGACCCCTGTTGCCAAAACGCAGGCATCAATAATCGGTGCAACCTCATCAAGGTCATCGAAATCTCCGAATTCCAATTCGCCATTCTTTCCTACCGTAAAGTTCCCAATTTCGTAGGCACAAGAAGGAACTCCGAGGTATTTTGCCTTACCCCCGATTTCCTTCTCAATTGCCTGAACCATAGCTTTTCGTTTGTCCTTTGTTACATTGAAATGTAGTACCATGTTTTGTACCTCCTTATGATTTTTTGGTATGTACATATATCACTCTGAAGGCACATAATAGCAAGCTATTTCTGTGATAAATCTGAATAATATTTGATACCCGCAAGCACGAAGAAAACATTCGGAAGAGCCACTCCGTTTCCCCACATTTTATATTCTGCCGAATCACTCTGTGGCTTCATAAGCCACTTCCTTATCTGTGCATCAGACTTTGGTTTTGTATTCTTTCCGATTGCTTTCGCATGGTTTTCAAAGACCTCTCTCCATTTGGCTATATCCTCTTCCGTTGGATCAGGAATGCCAAGGTCATCACACCACCAATCCGGGAATCCCTGCAGTCTAGCACATTCCGTTGGAGTAAGCCTGCGGACGATATAATCAACCTCATCCCCGTCATTTACTATAGGTGGGTCTTTATAATCTGTGGCAACAAGTGTATTTGCACATTCCTCGTTTGCCTCAGTAAAAAAGGATGCCTTCGATGAAGAAAACCTTGGATGTGCCACCCCGGATGCTCCAGATGCCACAAGGGTCGGTTCGACTTCCTCTTCTATCTGAAAGCTGAACTTGGCATTGTAACCTTGGTTCATTGCAGGTCTGCCAATTCCATAGGATGGTTCTCCCACAAAGTTCTCTTCCGGGTTCTTCATCATCTGACTGGATGGACCCTTGGGACCATCATTTGCAGATAATGTTGCATGAACCTCTGCGAATGCAACTGCGTGTTGTTCTGTGGCATTTAAGGTATACATCACATCGGATTCCTTATAGCCATCTCCCCTGTGGGAAGGTCTGCTGCCATTCCCTTCAATAACAGCAATACCACCCTGATTACAGGTAGGATTCCCACCATTGGCATCAAGGCACCTTGATGTATCTGCCTCGTAAAATCCGCTGTTCGGATTATCCGACTTCATGGAGTTACTGTTCTTTGCACACACACCATAGGCTCTCGGCTGGAATAATGTCTGGTCATTATTGGTGCTTAAGGTTGCCGACAGATTATCCTGTATCAACGCTCCCTTGCCACCGCCTTCGCATCCACATCTGACTTTCAGAGTCTTTGGTGTCTGAACTACGAACGGCTGATTATTTCCACCTGTTCCATAAGTAGAAGAAACAGTCTGTGCAACAGCAAGGGGACCACGATACCTTGTATCCTGTGAATGGTTCTCAAACATTAAGCTGTCTTGGCTGCCTGTTTCTCCAATGCCTTCTGTAATACCGTTGGCAGCGTTTTGCCACGACTCGAAGCCCTTCGCAGAATACCCTGACAAGCCTTCGGACTCAAATAATATTTTTCCGGCACTCCCTCCATCAAAATCTGCGACAAGGTAGATTCGTTGTCTTCTTTGGGGAACGCCCCAATACTGAGCATCGAGGAGTCTCCATGCGATACTGAAACTGTCTCCCATGATGCGTCCTGCATTTTCCCATTTTGAAGGTTTAGATACTGACACTTGTTCGTCTTTGACTTTGCAGATTTCTTCGAGGACTGCCTTGAAGTCTTCTCCTTTGTTTGAGGAGAATGCACCTGGGACATTTTCCCAGACGATATATCTTGGATATTTTCCATTGGTAGCCTCCCTCATTTCTTTTATAATTCTAATTGCTTCATAAAAAAGACTTGAACGGTTACCATCCAAACCTTCTCTTTTCCCTGCCACGCTCATGTCCTGGCAAGGGCTCCCGAAAGTAATGATATCCACAGGCTCTATCTCCGAGCCTTTCAGTGTGGATATATCACCGTAGTGTTTCATATTTGGAAATCTTACCTCTGTAACCCTTACCGGGAATGGCTCGATTTCTGAATTAAAAATGGGTGTGATGCCTGCAAGCACTCCACCCAATGGAAAACCCCCGGAACCGTCAAAGAGACTACCGAGGGTCAGTGTATTTTTATTCTGTTGTTCCATCTCCAAAATCAACCTCCTTCACAAGGTCGGAGTACATAAGCTTTTCTCCGTTTCGGATTACATATACATTGTCTGCATCACCCGTATCCTCTACATATCTGCGAAGAATGACGGATGCATACTTTTCATCAAGTTCCATCGTGTGACAGATTCTATTGGTCTGCTCACAAGTCATAAGAGTCGAACCAGATCCGCCAAAGGTATCAATTACAATTGCATTCTCCTGACTTGAATTACCGATAGGGTAAGCAAGCAGGTCGAGTGGCTTGGAAGTAGGATGATTCTTGTTCTTCTTTGGCTTATCAAAATTCCAAATGGTGGTCTGACTTCTTCCAGCATTCTTACTCCAGTAATGTTTGCCATTTTGAAGAAAGCCATATAAAACAGGTTCATGCTGCCATTGGTAGTCTGACCTGCCTAAAACAAGGGAATTCTTTACCCAGATACAACAGCCGGATAAATGGAAACCTGCATCAATAAATGCCTTTCTGAAATTCAAGCCTTCTGTATCTGCATGAAATACATAAGCCGAGCCACCCTTCTCAAGATGCTCGGCCATATTTTTGAATGCTGCGAGTAGAAATTCATAGAACTTATCGTTCTCCATCCTATCATTTTTAATGGAAAGTCCATCGGAGGACTCGAAGGCTACATTGTACGGCGGGTCCGTGATTATGAGATTTGCCTTTTTTCCATCCATGAGGGTAGCAACATCTTCTGGCGAAGTAGCATCTCCACACATAAGTCTATGCCTTCCGACCTGCCATACATCCCCTCTTTCAACAAACGTTGCCTTCTCAAGTGCATCCGACAAATCAAAATCATCATCTTCTGCTCCCGTACTTTCGCTATCTGCAAAGAGGTCTGCAATCTCATCTTCATTAAAGCCTGTGAGAGATACATCAAAGTCCATTCCCTCCAAAGCCTCAATCTCAAGTCTTAAGAGTTCCTCATCCCATCCTGCGTCCTGTGCATATCGGTTATCTGCAAGGATGTAGGCTTTCTTCTGTGCCTCGGTTAAGTAATCCACCGATACACATGGAACTTCCTCGATGCCCTCTTCCTTCGCAGCCATCAGTCTGCCGTGTCCAGCTATCACATTAAAATCAGAATCGATGATAACAGGATTAATGAAACCAAACTCACGCAAAGACCCCCGGAGTCTATTGACCTGCTCCTGTGAGTGGGTTCTCGCATTATTCACATATGGTATCAATTTGGATGTCTCAACCATTTTCATTTCCGTTGTATGTTTTCCCATCAGAATAACCCCCATTCTGCAAAAGCCTCGAATCCACCACGGTCTGCAATATAATCTCTTGCAATCTGTACGATTTCGCCATACGGTTTGCCATCAATTGTTTCATCCCCGATTGCACAGCAAAGTGTAACAGGAACTCCTGTCTCCTGTGCTTTCAGGAATGCATAAATGTTTACAGATACATCAGCCTTGGACAAGTCTTTCCCATGAAGGCCACCGCCTGTGACGGAGTCGGCCATATCAGAACCAAGTTTACGATTCGTTGCCCCCGTATCAACATTCGTACCTCCCATCCAGGCACCTATCGGATTGACCTCTGCCCCTGGGTATCTTGACTTCAGTTCTTCTGTATCCGCATTACTCTGACAGATAATAAGTCTGTCCCCATCAAGGATGCACTTTCCGTCTGTTGGGTATCTGTCATAGATGCGCCCGGCAATCACCGATAACTTTTTCTGTTCCTCGGTCAGTGGCATCCCCTTAAAGATGCCGTTATCCCCACAACGGATAGCGCCTTTCTGGTTATCCGACAGATGCTCATCCTGTGGAACTACCACGATATCTGTCTGCACATCCCCGGCAATTCTAAAAATCGCATCTGCGATATCTCTCCCATCAAGTGCAGCCGAAGTTTCTATAATCGCATGGCACACACCATGTCCAATCAGTACTTCCACTGCAATCCTTGGATTGTCTTCCGTAGCATATGCCAAGTCAACTATGGCACCTGCAATTCTGTCTGCCACCTTATCCGGGTGGCACGGATTTACTTTTTCTATCATTCTAAAATTCTCCTTATCCTCTACTCCGTAACAGAATCTCCATCGGGTCTGCATCATCGGGATTGAAATCTGTCGAGCAGTTTTCCCTTACCACTTGGAAGATCTGGTACCATATTGTGTTTACCTGTTTTTGGTAGTTCTGAGCCATTGCCACGAATGGGGATGCACACGCAGCTCCCGTTGTCGGATGCTTTGAAAGGAATCCGTATTCCGATATAGCCTCCTCGCACTGCATCAGTCGGGATACACTCATTGCGTACTGTTCCACCAAGTGCTTGCTCACCAGTTTGTCGCAGCCTTTTTCCTTAAGGTACATATAGATATATCTGTAGATATTTTCTGCATCAAACTCGCCCACCGCTTTTTGCTTGGATTTTATGTACGCACTAGGTTCAGGAATATCTGCTCCTTCAAGTTCCGTCCCTTCCGGCAAATCAATGACTTTCAGTTTTCTACCACCGGGATTTCCCGTTGCTACCTTTTCAGCTAATGCCTTGGATTTTCTCCCGGCATTAACCTTGATATTCGAGCCACGGGCAGTTCCGTCTCTAGCCATTTCATCAACTCCTTATAATGTTTTAACGATTAGGGGTTTAATACCCCGTCCAAAAACGCAAAAAGTACACACGAAGGGGCGGCACCGTTGCCCTGTGGCTTTGCCCACAGAGATTTGACCCGCCCCTACCTTTTGCGAAATGACCGTCACGACTGTCACTGCAAAAATAAATAAAATAATTTTGTAATCGACTGTCACGACCATCACTCATAAGATTCATTCTTTCTTCCATGCCAACGGTCACCTCTCTCTGCATGAATCCTTGCATGGCATGACTTACACAAAGAGATGAGGTTCGCTCTGTCATGTGTACCGCCTTCTGATAAAGGTACCTTGTGGTGTACCTCTTCCACCTCCACCAACACTCCCTGTTCGTAGCACAACTCACAGAAGGGGTGTGTCTTTACATAGCTGTCACGGATGCGTTTCCACGCTCGTCCGTACCTCTTGCGTGTTGCAGGGTCACGGCCGTACTTCTCGTAACGCTTGTTCTCTTCCTTCTGGTGCTGTTCACAGAAACGGCTATCCGTTAAGTTGGGACAGCCGGGGTGGTGACACGGGTGTTTAGCCTTTCTTGGCATTTGCTCCACACCTCCTACAATAATTGGGCATAATAAAAGCCCTCACTGCGGGGCTGCCACAATGAAGGCTCTTATGCCTGTTAGCATCTTTATCTTATTTGCTGATTATACAATATCATAAACACAACCATTGCAAACCATTGCAAACCATAGCAACTTTTTATTTTTTCAGATTTATGACATCTTCTGGCAGCTCAATCTTTGCAACAGCCTTATTATGCCAACGCTGAACGGTTACTGTATCGGCACAAAGTTCTTCTCCGATTTTCGGCCATGACATATTGTGAATATATCGGCATCTTAAAATCATCTGCTGCTCTGGCTTATCAACTTGACTGATTACATCCCTTATCTGCTCTTTCAGTTCTAAAAGCAGATTCATTTCATCCATAATCTTGGATTCCATATCAAACATTTTTTCCAATGTCCGTATGTAGGGTGCATCCGTATTTTTCGATGCATTATAATGCTCCTCAAATCCGGGAGAAGAAATTGTCTGCGACATCATGCGAAGTTCCTCAAGTTCCATCGTATCTGACTTGATTCTCTTATCAAGAAGGTAGGCTTGACCCAAAAATTCCTTAACTGTCATACTCTGCCTCCTTTTCAAGCTGTGAAAGGAGCGCTTTCCCATCAAGTTCTGTAAATACATTGAAATATCCCGATTGAAAGAATCTCTCACACTCATTTTTTGTCTGTTCTGCAGTAGTGTTCTTTTTTCCACGGGATAATTTCTTAACTGCATCTCTGTAATCTTTTACTGCTTGTAATACCACTGCATTTCCCAACGCTTGATATGGATCCATGCTAATTGCTGTACTCATAGGCTTTACCTCCGAAATAAAATTTTTTATTCCCTTGGATTGACCATGATTGACTATGTTTGACTTCTGATTGACTATATTTCCGCTTTGACGGCATCAATGAGAGAACTCTGTGTATTATCCTTATCCGATAATGCCTTCATAATCTTTTCATCGATAGTTCCCTTTGAAATCAGATGGATAATGGTAACCGTTCCCTCTGTCTGCCCTTGTCTGTACAATCGGCAGACACATTGCTGATACAATTCGAGTGACCAGGTAATTCCGAACCACACCATCGTGTTTCCACCCTGCTGAAGATTCAATCCGTGACCTGCAGATGCCGGGTGGATTAACGCAACAGGTATTTCTCTGTTATTCCATTTGGTGATGCTCTCATCAGAATCAATCTTCAAATACTTAACTCCGATTTGGTTAAGTCGTGATACGATTCTTGTGTAATCATGTTTGAACCAATACGCTACCAGGATTGGTCTCCCATTAGCTGATTCAATGATATCCTCCAAAGCATCCAGCTTTTTGTCATGGAAAGAAATTGTGTTTTCATCATCTGTATAAACTGCTCCGTTAGCCATCTGCGACAGCTTGTTTACAAGGGATGCTGCATTGGCTGCCGTGACCTCATGTTCAGAAGTGGAAAGAATCAAATCCTTTTTAAGACTTTCATACTTGTCCATCTCAGTTTTATCCAGATACACAGGGTACTCATTGCTGATTAGTTCGGGCATATCCAGAAAATCAACTGCTTTCATGGAAATTGTGATGTCCTGTATCTTCTCGTAGATTTTCTCTTCTGCTCCCGGCAGTAACTTGTAGCTGTAAACAATATTGCCGTTGACCTTATCGGGTCTGAAATAGTTAAGTCTGTACTGCCCTATAAACCTTCCAAGTCTCTGCCCCATATCCAGTACCTTAAATTCTGCAAATAGGTCCATGAGCCCTTGGCTTGCAGGGGTCCCGGTCAAACCTACAATTCTTTGAATCCCGGAACGGACTTTCATCAATGCTTTGTGTCTTGCCGTCTGATGGTTTTTGAAGGATGATAATTCATCAATCACAACCATATCAAACAAAAATGGAACTCCACTTTTATCAACAAGCCACGGAACATTTTCACGGTTTATGATGTAGATGTCTGCATCTGCTAAAAGTGCCTTCTTTCTCTGCGTAGCCGTTCCTGTCACAATGGAATAACTAAGACCGTGTAGCTGTTCCCATTTTTGGATTTCATCCCTCCAGGTTCTGGTGACTCGAAGGGGACAGATTACAAGCACCTTCGAAACCTCAAAGGTCTCATACATCAGATACTGAATTGCCATAAGTGTTATGGCCGTCTTTCCCATTCCCATATCAAGAAGTATGGCTGCAATGGGATTATTGGTTATGAAATCTATCGCAAACTGCTGATAGTTATGTGGTTTGAATCTCATCAAGGATACCTCCTATTTTTTCTTGTGCATCAAGGACATACACCTTAAAGCCCAATCTCTGTAACAACTTGTGTCTGGACACCTGCAAAGGTCTCGGTTTCTCGCCCGGTGCTTTCACCTCCACCATCCCGAAATGCCTCCCCGGTAAAAATACCAATCTGTCTGGCATTCCATCAAAGGATGGGCAGACCCACTTAGGACAGATGCCTCCACGCTTTTTTACTTCACTCACTAATTTCTGTTCAATGGTTTTCTCTCTCATCACGAACCTCCCATCAAAAATTGAATGGTAGTGACGGTCGTGGTGGTCATTTCCTAAACCTCTCTTATACAAAAATTTTTGTCTATTTTTCTATATAAGGTATTTTTAAGAAATAAGTATCACGACTGTCACAAATGGCTTAAAATCAAGGTTTTATGAAATTAAGCCATTTTGAAAAAAGTTTTAGAAATGACCGTCATGACAGTCGTGATAGTCAATTACAGAAAATCCTGTCCTGTCTTTAAGCTGAGTCCATAAACCAATGTGCCGTTATTACTCTTGCGTCTTACAAAGCCAGCCTTCTCCACGGCTGCGTAAAAATCTGTAGTGCTGCGGGTGTACTCACCGCTCTGAATGCAATAAGCACGATACTGCTGATAGAACTCCCCGGACTTCTCCGTAAGTCCATCTCCCACATCACAACAATCATTAATGAAATGTCCAAGCCAGTCATTGTCCTCACGATATGCTGCCACGGCATCTCTTACGCATTTAGGGTCATCAACCTTGTGGTCTGTCTTGCTTACTTTCTCTGCTCCCTCGATAATCCATTTCATGATGGCTGGGGATGCATTGTCATAAAGGTAGTCTGCATAATTCTTGATATCGGAGGTGCCTTTGATTTTCGCATTGAATGGAATGACCTTAAGTCTTCTCCATATGCCATCATCGTTAGCACCCACCTTCGGGAGATGGTTCGTGTACAGAACAACTTGATGGGAAGGTACGAAGTGGAACGGATCCTTGTACTTCTTACAAGCCTGTATCTCATCTGTGGAACACAGCTGTTTTACCATTGCCGTATTCAAACGCACACCTTCCTGCATCTCGGACGCAATGATGAGTCTCTTTCCCTTAAGTTCTGCCATCTCCGGCTGGGCATTTACCTTGTTACCCATAGTGAGAATGTCTGATGATATCTTTCCAGAGTATGTACCAAGCACTCTTGCCACGGTATTCCAAAAGGTACTCTTTCCGTTTGCCCCGTCACCATATGCAATGATGATGAATTCCTCATACACCTTGCCAATGGCTGCAAGTCCGATGACCTTCTGTACATACTCGATAAGTTCCGTATCACCACAGAAGAAGGTGTCAAGTGCCTCAAGCCAAATATCCATACCCTCATCTCCCGGAGAACACTCCGTGATTTTAGTAATAAGGTCAGCGGAATCGTGTGGCTGTTTTCCTGCTATACCTTTTTCCAAGTCATAGGTTCCACCCGGTGTATTTAACAGGTTCGGATTCTTATCAAGGTCGGATACCTTTATACCAAGCATGGACTTTGCCACATTCAGCGTTGCTGTAATGTACTTGTAATCTCTACGCTTCATGGAAAAAGCAAGATACTTCTCTGCTCCCACAAGCATATAGAAGAGTCCAAGATGAGCCGATTGGATTTCCTTTACAAGTGCCTTGGAACCTTGCTTTACAGTGGATTCATCATATCCCGCATCTATAAGTGCTTTCTTTGCCACTTCGAGATAGTCATTTGCATCCTGTAACTGCAGGTCGAGGAATTCCACACAGGCTCCAACTGCCATCTGCTTGTCTTCCACCCACACTTTTCCATCAAAGCGCATATAGTCGGTCGCAGCTGTAAATAGGAGTTCATCCCCGTATTCTTCTGCCAGCACCTTGGCCTGCCCGATATCAGAGTAATCTTCCGGTCTCAAGGAACCGGCTTCTCCGCCAAAGTCATCATTGTACTGATTTGGAGGAACATATCCGCTATCACCTGAGACCTTATTTCTGAAAAACTTTATTGCAGAGAACCATATTGTCTGCAATTCACTTTCATCCAGTGGTGGATTACACTTTTCAGCCTCTTCAAGAAAAATGTCATGTGCCTTGTCTGTTTCCCCGTATCGTTTCAGAACTCTTCCTGCAAAACGGGATAATGTATTATTGCGATTACCCTCAAGGATTGGTCCCTTCGTTATCGGAAGTTCCTGTTCCTCTTCCGTAAGTGTTACTTCCTCTGATATGAGTACCCAGCCATCATGCCAGATGACCTCATCCACATCTGCACCAAATATAAATCTCGCAGCATCAAGCGCATTTCCATCAAAGAACGGATAGGCTTTATGAATTGCTGTCTTTAATGCAGTGTAGTAATCTGCATCCGTTGTTTCTTCTATTAAAAAGTAAACATGGAATCTCGGTCTCGCAGACTTACCATCCTTTGGAAGCATATTGTGTCTTGAAGGTGCAACTGCATATGCGATATCCGGCATCAAGTCATCCAACGATTCTGGGGTAATCCAGTCCGCCGGATTATCGCTGTGGTCATTGTCGCAGTCCATAACAACCACGTTTGATTTTCTGAAATTGCTGTTACTACGATAGTTCTTATCGTATTCAGCACACACATGGTCAAAACTGACCGCCTTTGCCAGCTCCTCGGCAGAAGATGCCTCTACCCGATTCGGATAGAGGCAGTTCTTTTTATCACCAGAGGAGTTAGCCAAACATAAGACTAACTTCATTTAAATTCCCTCCCAGGTTTCATCATCTTCTTCAAGCTGATTTTCGAGACACTGTGCAGCATAATGGAGTGCTTTTATAAGAGAAGTAGGTGCAATATCGGTCTTAAACGAAATTGCAATATTCTCCCCGCATTCGTGGGTCTCAACCTTGAGGTATCCCGGCATATCATTTCCAAAATACAGATAAGAGAAAACCTTCCCCTCCTCATCTGGTCTTGATGTACCGACCTCTACGAATACCGGGTCATCTGCTCCGACCTCTCTTGCATCCGTTCTGTATTCCACACCGTCATCAGCTACATAACCTTTAAACTTACCTACATACATAATGAAATCTCCTTGTCATCAAAATACTTTATTGTCATCTGTTTTCTTTCTGCATAAGCAATCTCGCTCTGCATCCCGGCTGTCGGATTACCAAACACCCACAACTCCTTACATTTAGAAAGAATTGCTATATCCATGAACATTGCTAATTCACGCTCCGTCTCTTCTTTCATAAATTGAGGAAGTAATAAGTGAGGTGCTATTGGTATTGCACCCTGATCCACAGCAAATCTGCTATAGGCTCTCGCCTTCTTCGTGTTCCCTTCCACATCACCGCTAAAGGCAGAACAGATATATACGATAGGTCTGTACTTTTTCTGCTCTATATCAATATTGGTTAATGCCTGGTATGGGACCGAATCGGCATAGCCTTCTGGGTTTTTATAAGCTACTCCCATAAGAACTGCTCCTTTCGTTAAATGGTAGGGATGAGGTTTCTATCCCTTCACAATCCAATGGACATATATTCATAAAATGGGCGGTAACTTTTTCAAAAAAAATTTTTCCTTCCTATTAAAAGTTAAAAAACAACATCCCTATGTAGCAAATAACAATCCATGTGTATTCCCGCAGCCCCCACCTTGCAATGTGGACTACAACATAAAGCGACATCTGCAACATACCAAGCTTGCAGATGTCGTTTCTTCTATATAAATGAAAAATTCCTCCATAAATTTCTTCACTATTTCCCCGCCCATTTCTCTTATCTGTGTCCATTGATTAGTGAAAGACAAAAGGAACAGAAAAAGATTTTTCAAAAAGTTCCGCCCAAAACTGAAAATCATGTCCATTGGTAAGTGAAGGACAAAGGAACAGAAAAAAATCTCAAAAAGTTCCCGCCCGAAACTAAAAACCATGTCCATTGGTAAGTGAAAGGGCAAAAGAGTCATTCAGAAAGGAGTGTTAACGATGGCAACAGCAAGAACTACTGACACTGATGCAATCAGAGATACGGATCTGGATAAGGAACTTGCAGATGTCCTTATTGCAATAAGTGTCATCACAAGACAGCTTGCAAAGAAAATCAATGTAAATCTCATGAAAAAGGAGGACAACAAAGATGTACAAGCATTACGGACTGACGGGAGAGACCGTCAAAGTGAAACTTAAGAATGGTGATTCGGATAGATATCCGTGGCAAGGAATGACAGTTCCGGTGCTAATCACAGGCGAATATGAGAATTTTCTTATCGGAGAGGTTCTTCCTCACTACGCACCACATGGCTTTGGTTTATCTCATCCTTATCCAATAACCATCTGTAAGCATGACATACAGATTGGAGAAATGATTATAAACGGAGGGTCAATCAAATGAAAAACACAGAAGTAGCATCATTATTCAAGACAATCGCAGACAGCTTTATGGCATTAAGCGAAATCTACTCTTCTGCTACAGAACAGACTGAGCAGCCTAAAGCTACAGCAAAGAAAGAAAAGCCTGTAAAAGTAAGTGAGCCAGCGCCTGCCACAGATACTCCGGCAGAGCCAGTAACCGAAGAAAAGACGTATAGCAAGGAAGATGTCAGAGCAATGCTCTCTCAGAAAGCCAAGATTGATGGCTGTAAGTACAAGGTAGAGGTTAAGGAACTCGTGGCCAAGTATTCTTCTGACGGTACGCTCACCAAGGTTCCAGAAGATAAGTATTCGGAACTTATGGCAGAGTTGGAGGTGGTCGGTAATGCCTAAACACGCACTACTCTCTGCCTCGGCAAGTAAGCAATGGCTTAACTGCCCACCATCTGCCAAGTTATGTGCAGAACAGGAAGACCGGGCAAGTCCATATGCACAGCAGGGAACGGATGCACATGAACTTTGTGAATATAAGGTTCTGTCTGCACTCGGGAAATCCGAGCGTGACCCGACTGAGAATCTCGAATTCTATGATGCGGAAATGGAAAACTGCACGGAGGAATATCGAAACTTCGTAATGGAACAACTCGAAGATGCAAAGAAGCTCTGCAAAGACCCTATTGTTCTTGTTGAACAGAGATTGGATTTTTCCAAATGGGTGCCAGAGGGTTTTGGAACCGGGGACTGTCTCATTGTCGCAGATGGTGTTCTTCATATCATAGATTTCAAATATGGTCTCGGTGTCTTGGTAGAGGCTGAACACAATCCACAGATGATGTGCTACGCACTCGGAGCCCTTGATATCTACGATGGCATTTATGATATCAAGACAGTCAAGATGACCATCTTTCAGCCAAGAAGGGACAATGTCTCTACTTGCACAATGGACAAGGAAACACTTCTCACTTGGGCAGATACCGTTCTTGCACCAACCGCCAAGTTAGCATATGCGGGTGAGGGAGAATTCAAAGCCGGAGACCATTGTACATTCTGCAAGGTCAAAGCCACCTGCCGTAAGCGAGCAGAATATAATCTTGAACTTGCTAAATATGATTTTGAGATGCCTGCCAACCTTGAAGATACAGAAATCGCGGCAATCCTGCCTAGAATCGATGACCTTGTATCCTGGGTGAATGACATCAAGGAATATGCACTTCAGAAAGCCTTAAGTGGCACGAAGTATGACGGCTATAAAGTAGTCGAGGGTAAATCAAACCGTAAGTACACGGACGAGGGTGCCGTTGCGTCAGCAGTAACAGATGCCGGGTTTGACCCCTATGAGAAGAAACTTCTCGGTATCACAGCAATGACTTCTCTTCTCGGGAAGACGAAGTTCAATGAACTCCTCGGCGGCTTAATTGAAAAGCCACAGGGAAAACCAACACTTGTGCCAGAGACTGATAAGCGTCCGGCACTCAACACAGCCAAAGATGATTTCAAAGAAGAATAAGGAGGACAAAATCATGGCAATTATCACAAACCCTACTAAAGTTATCACAGGTGTTAACACAAGATGGTCTTACGCAAATGTGTGGGATCCAAAGGCAATCGATGGTGGAAAGCCTAAGTATTCGGTTTCCCTCATCATTCCGAAAGACGATGAAGTAACAGTCAACAAGATTAAGGCAGCCATTCAGGCTGCATACGAGGAAGGACAGTCAAAGCTTAAGGGCAACGGCAAGTCAGTACCACCTCTTTCTGCAATCAAGAACCCTTTGAGAGATGGCGATATCGAAAAGCCAGACGATGAGGCTTACGCAGGTGCATACTTCGTAAATGCCAACTCTTCTACTGCTCCTGGTGTTGTGGATGCAGACAGACAGCCTATCATCGAGCGTTCAGAGGTTTACTCCGGTGTTTACGGCAGAGCATCCATCAACTTCTACGCATTCAATGTGAATGGCAACAGAGGAATTGCCTGTGGTCTCAATAATCTTCAGAAGATTAGAGATGGCGAGCCTCTTGGTGGTAAGGCAAGTGCAGAGTCTGATTTCGCTACAGAGGATGATGACGATTTCCTTTCTTAAACCGCAGTAACAATTAACCACTGGGTGGCAGGTGACAACTCCTCTGCTGCCCACTTTTTATAAGGAGACAAAAAATGAAAAGACCAGACTTTATTAAAACAATCAGCATCGACCTTGAAACATATTCAAGTGTCCCCATCAAAAATGGCGTGTATCCATATGCGGAATCACCCGATTCGGAAATCCTGCTGTTCGCCTACTCCATCAACGGAGAACCTGTTGTAGTAATTGATGTGGCAAGTGGCGAAGAAATCCCAGAATATATTCTTAAGGCACTTACGGACGATACTGTGGAAAAATGGGCATTCAATGCTGCGTTTGAAAGAATATTCTTATCCTATTGGCTCAAAAGAAATCACCCGGAGTATTTTAAATCCTACAGTATCCCGGAAGATTCCGTTGGCAACTATCTCGACCCTTCATCATGGAAATGCTCTATGATATGGTCTGCTTACATGGGACTGCCGCTCTCCCTTGAAGGTGTTGGTGCTGTTCTTGGTCTTGAGGAGCAAAAACTTAAAGAAGGTAAAGACCTCATCCGTTACTTCTGTGTTCCATGTAAACCCACAAAAGCCAATGGTGGAAGAACAAGAAATATGCCCTCTGACGCACCTGAAAAATGGGAACTCTTCAAACAATATAATAAAAGGGATGTCGAGGTCGAAATCTCCATTCAGCATAAATTATCCCGTTTCCCTGTGCCGGATAGTGTGTGGGATGAATACCATATAGACCAGGAAATCAATGACCGTGGCATTATGCTTGATATGGATGTTGTAAAAAACGCAATCAGATTTGATGCTTTCAGCAAAGCAAGACTTATAGGAACATTAAAAGATAAGACAGAACTTGAGAACCCTAATTCTGTGGTGCAGATGAAGGACTGGCTCTCATCAAAAGGTATCGAAACAGACTCCCTTGATAAGAAAGCCATTGTAGATTTACTAAAAACTGTACCATCCGATGTTGCAGACGTACTTAAACTCCGTCAGCAGCTTGCCAAGTCATCCGTTAAAAAATATCAGGCAATGGAAGGTTCTGTTTGTGCCGATGGACGTGCAAGAGGTATGTTCCAATTCTATGGTGCGAACAGGTCGGGAAGATGGGCAGGACGCATAATTCAGTTGCAGAATCTCCCACAGAACCATATGTCTGATTTGGAAGAAGCCCGAGACATTGTAAAATCCGGAGATTATGAATTTATGAATATCCTTTATGATGATGTTCCCGATGCACTCTCCCAGCTTATCCGTACAGCATTTATTCCAAAACCGGGATACAAGTTCTGTGTAGCTGACTTCTCTGCCATTGAAGCGAGGGTCATTGCATTTTTAGCAAAGGAAAGCTGGAGAATGGAAGTCTTCAAAAATAATGGAGATATCTACTGTGCGTCAGCCAGTGCAATGTTCCATGTCCCTGTTGAAAAGCATGGGCAGAACGCACACCTCCGTCAAAAGGGTAAGATTGCCGAATTAGCACTCGGCTATGGTGGATCTGTTGGAGCCCTTACAAGTATGGGGGCTTTGGATATGGGACTCACTGAAGACGAGTTACAGCCTCTTGTAAATTCATGGAGGGCAGCCAATCCTAATATTGTCCAGTTGTGGTGGGACGTGGACGATGCCGTAAAGACAGCTATCAAACAGAGAACTGCTACTGAAACCCACGGCATTAGATTTGTATATCAGAGTGGAATGTTATTCATTGTTTTACCATCCGGCAGAAGGCTCTGCTATGTAAAACCTAAGATTGGAGAGAACAAGTTCGGTGGTGAATCCGTAACTTACGAAGGTGTCGGTACAAACAAGAAATGGGAACGCATCGAATCATACGGCCCCAAATTTGTGGAAAATATAGTTCAGGCAATTAGCCGTGATATCCTATGCTATGCCATGCGTACTCTCTCCCACTGCTTTATCGTTGGCCATGTCCATGACGAACTCATCATCGAAACTCCAATGAATGCAGACCTTAATGCTATCTGCGAACAGATGGGAAGAACCCCTGATTGGATTGAAGGTATTCTCTTAAGAGCCGATGGCTATGAAACCAACTTTTATAAGAAGGACTAAAAGCAAATCCCCGATGGTATCGTGCTACCATCGGGGGTAATTACTTTAGCTTTATTACTTGTAATCTTTCATCTTCTTACCAAGTTCTGACATCGCACTATCCTTACGGTCTCTTAATGTGCGTCTTGAAATGCCAAGTTTTTCAGCAACAGTACGCTGTGACTCACCATTTGCTACCATCTGACAAGCACGAAGCTTTTCTTCTGTAAGCTCGTCCAACGCATTATTAAGAGCATTAATCACAACCTTGTATGCAATGATTTCTTCCGGATTATTAGTCTCATCTTTTGCATCAAAGCCGTTTTCAACCATCACATCATAAGAAGTTTCAAATTCTTCCTGTGCTGCCTTATCACGAGCATCCTTTTTCGCCCAATTATTATATGTACGATTCATTAAATCTGCATCTGCCTGTGTATCTGCATTAAAGACTGCGTAGTAGTGTTTCATTCTTCCAGGCAAAGCTATATGTGCTACAGGGACATCATTTCTCTTGTAATACTTGATTGTTTCCTCATCACCATCCTCAATTGGTACGAAATACGGATGTGGATAATTAAGAGTTGAAGGGTTAACAGTTACTACATTTGGATTTACATTCTTTTTCATAGATTGTCCTCTTTCCGCCTTTGCAACCGCAATGGGCGAGGACAATCCGTCTGATGGCACGACAACAAGACGAGACACCATAAATTTTTTGAAATACCCTTTATCGGTAAATCAAAAATTTTATGTATCCTCGCCCAATGTCGGCCGCCATTTGGCTTAAAATATTTTTTATGAACATCTTTGGATGTTCAGATAGAAACACAAGATTTGTGTTCTCATCTCAAAATCCAAAATTATAATTTTATATAAGGTTTTTTCCTTACACTTATTTATTCTCCATTTGCCTTCTAACTTTTTTAGAAAAAATGCATTTCCAAATGGAGAATAATATAGGTTAAGCATTTTTTTGTTAGCACATATTCGCGCACACACCTTTTCATTTAGCTCAATGTACTAATCACAAACTCTCCTTTATATATGTAAAAATTTTTCAAAAACATGGTCTGATAAAATTTCTTATTGTAATCAGTCTATCAGTCGTGGTATGATATATTCAAATATTGAATATACATATTGTTTATGAATTTACATAAAGGAAAGGAATATGTTTTATGCCAGATTTTGACCGTGATATTCTTATTCGGAATATTGAAATACATCGTAAGAAAGAAAACATAACTAAAACACAACTTGCATCTATTTTAGGAATGTCTCAACCCAATGTATCCAAAGCACTTAATCCAAACGAGAAGAAATGTTTTACTTTGGAACAAGTAATCAAAATTGCCGATTACTTTAAAGTGACGATTGACTCATTAGTTGGTAGTCCAAGAACAGATACCATTGTTTCTGCTGATAACCCAAGAGATGTCGCAGCTTTTCTTGCTCAGTGCATAGAGAACGGGAAGGCCAAAATCGATTATTTGGACATAGAGCAAACCATATACGAGGAAGACTATGACCCTTCGCAACCATACTGCCCTTATAGAGAAATAACTAGAAAAGTCAAATATCCAGTCCTTTATTTCTCAAACTATTGGCAAATACACGATTATGCAGAAACTGATGAAGACTATTCGGAACTACGGCAAGAAGCATTCCAGTGCGGTAATAAAACTTCCAATACACACATCAACGAGTTTCTCCGCAACTTTTTACAGATTTACGACCTGTATAGAAAAGACGGTATTTCAGAAGATATTTTTAAATCCTTTGTTCAGGATTTATTAAACCACGTTCCTGAAAAATAAAAAGGAGCCAGGGAATAACACATAATATGTGTTACTCTCTGGCTCCTCTTAGCCGTTCCCGGATACCTCTTTATCCGACCATCTTCTTATCTTTACTTACATCATACACAATCCATTTACCACTTTTACGATCCTGTTTGACCTCTGCATTGTGTCCTTTAGCCGATATACGCTTTACTTCTTCAACCATTTTCTTATCGCTATCATTCATAATATATTCCTCCTAGTTAAATGGCATTTCGTCATCATCGCTACCCGTAATATCCAGACCTTTAATATAAGCATCAATGACATTTCTGACATCCGTTTCAATATGCACTCTGTTAAGAGACGTGATAATATTCTTAACGAGCGAATTAACAATTGCAACAATTGGCGAGCTCATCTCTAAAGTGTTGCACAGTTTTTTCGTATGGTCGTGGCCATATCTACCCACTTCTACCATGTAGATTTCAAAGAATACGTCACTCGCCCAAGGGATTCTGTCATCTCCTTTTCCACACTCCATAATGTAAATGTGATTATTCGTTCCCGACAAATATGCGTTATATCCACTTCCACATGGCTTTACTCCGCAATTTGGAAAGAACAAGGAATTATACACAGGAAATTCAAAATATTCTACATCGGTATGTTGCTCTTCCACCTTATACAAAGGATGGTCAACGTAGCTATATCCATTTCCATCTCTGTCAACCTCTAATTTCTCTAGTTCAGTCTGTGTTTCACGAGTCCAGACTAACTCGTCCTTCTGTGTATCCTCAATAAGTCGCTTTAAAAATGTAATGATAAATTCTTCTGTTGCGGACATCTGTGTTATATCAGAACCGACCAACAATTCCAATGGAACATTCAGTTCTTCGGCAGCAGTCATCAGAAACTCAATACTTGGATCCGAACTACTCTTGCCACTTTTCATACGAGACAAATAGCCAGGACGATTACCCGAATTGATTTCCAGTTCTCCTAGTTTCTTGTTCTGTTTAGCAAGAAGGTAGTCCACGTTATCCAGACACACCTGTCTTTTAAAGCGTTTACTTTCATCATATTCAGCTTTTGCATCCGCCAAATCCTGTTTAAGCAAAGTTAATTCCTTGATGAGCCTTTCTTTCTCGCCTTGGTTTGTCAATTTTTCAGCTTTAATCTTAGTAGATTCCGACAGTAGGTCTAAATGTGCCATTTCTGCTTCAACTGAAGTTATTTTATTTTCAATATCAGCTATTTTCATTTGTAATTCTTCTCTGTTCATACCCATTTCACAACCTTTCTTTGCTTTGTTGTAAATTTATTATATCACACTTTTTCGACTTGTCAATATTACAAGTGCTACATTATAGCTTGTATTTTATCAAATCATCTTCAAATTCATTTAATAACTTGTATTCATTGCAAAATGAAACAGGCAACCATCACAACAACGGTTACCTGCTAATGTAAGTATTCATATGGAGATAAATATCTCTTTTTACTTTCCCTTACATTTGGAACGGATTTCTCTGCTTCATCCCTCGTGGAAAACAGTCTGCTGCCACGAACTTGAATGCCGCCGTTGTTGTCTGCAAATTTAATAATATACAAGTTGCCGGTTCTCTTAACGATAACAACTTCTCTTATAAGACGATTGCTTTCAACGATGAACGCAGATGTACCTTCTTTGAACACCATATCTGAATCATCTCCTTTGCAACTAATACACCCAAGGGAAAGTAAGATGCATTAGTTCCATTAATTCATATTTAACATTTATCAGGTAGCGAAGCTGATGTACATATAATACCAAACATTTGTTCGATTGTCAATTAATATCTACTTAGCGATATTCGTCTAATAATTTTGAGACTCATATCATATAGTGCTCATCCAGCATAATCAATACATTATTACTATCTTCAAATCAAATTCTATTACTATGCTTTCTAATATTCCGGCTTTTTCATTATCTTTCAAGCATATATTCCGGCTAAAATGGTACATTTCAAGGTATTTAAGACACTTTTTTACATAAAAAACACATTTTTTTCGGTTTTTCTATTGTGTAAAAGCCGGAATTGTGATAGTCTAATAGTGTAAAAGTACACTGTAAAACCAAACGGGAGGTATTATTATGATTACAGAATCCGGAATATCCGTAGAAATGCTTGTAAACGCACTTAAATCATTACCAAAAGGGCAGCCTTTCAGCTATATTCACGGTGCCACCCAAACAGTCGTAGCCATTGTTGACATCGAGGGAGCTTGTGGTCCTATCTCAATAAAAAGATGGAATCCGGCAAAAGGGGAGACACCTAACACTGCTGAAATCCAATCAATTTCTACACAGATGCTTTCAAGAGTTGCAAATGCAATTACCGAAGGAACACCTATAAATATAGACCGCCTTCTTGGTGCTTCTTATAATACAAGATCTGCTCTTGAAGCTCTTTTATGTCACACTCCTCAATTTTATTACTGTTTTCCAGGACGTATCGAAATCACTAATGGAAAAACTAAAATTAAAGCGGGACATAAACATGTAATTTGGCTTCCAAACGAGCCTCATGATGCAGGAGTTCTTGTTGAAAAGGAAGTTAAAAATCTGGAAATCAATGAGATTCCATCAAAGAACGTTGTATATAATGCACTCGAACTTCCTCCAACCACGATTAAGTCTGGTAAGGTAGATTCTGTTGAAGACAGAGTCCATCTCCACATGCAGATGGCTATATATGAAATCGGGTGCAGTCTTTCCCTTAATACATATATAGCCAAAAACGACCAAGGAGCCAAGTACAAGGGAACGATTCTTACCAACCATAACAATATAATCCCCGATCTCAATAAAGTACCTCTAGTAAGTGTTATGGATGGTGCAGTAAAAGCGGGAAGTCTTATTGACGCCATATGGTTTGGATCCAAAAATGTACCTGCCGTTTTTGAAGTTGAAAATTCAACAGGTGTCACAAGCGGATTAAATAGAATGCTCGACTTTAAAAAACATATGCCTCCACTTAGTGATATGCGTTTTATTATCGTTGCGCCTGATGACCTAAGAGATAAGGTTTCAAGAGAAGTAAACAAGCCCGAATTCTCTGAATTACATGCGCTGTATCTCTCTTATTCTTCTGTCAGCGAACTCTTGGGGCTCTGTCAAGAAAGGACCCTTAAAGGGGTAAGTGATGCTTTCATTGAAACATTCTGTGAAGATTTAATTTCATAATAATATAAGTTGAGCCAACATATTAATTCATGTTGGCTCTTTGTTATTACTCAATATTAGATAAATCAATAAGATTATCATTCAAATTTTGGTTGGCATTATGCAACACATTATTATTAAGGTAATCTCTTATTGTCTGTGCAATTCCGCTTGCTAAAATATATGGCACTCCATTGCCTATCGTCTTAAATTTATTTGTGAGGCTCATTTCAGGCGGTAGAGTAAAATCAGCGGGAAGGGTCTGAATTGCCAATGTTTCAGCTACTGACATTCGCCTTGCTTGATAAGGATGAAGATGTACCTCGTTATTTCCATAGGCAGCTGTTGGTGAATACCTCCATCTATGAATTCTCTTATAAGATTTCTTTGACACATCCCCTTCTTCTACAGTCTGCATCCTTTCCAATCCTGCTCTTGGAATGAAATAGTCATTTGCATTCGGATGATTTATTACATTGTTCTGTATAAACCAATGCTCTACTGTAAGCTGAACAGGAATCCCGGCAGGAGGATTTGTCGGTACATTCGCATTAAACGGCTCTGTATTCGGCCACGGATATTCGTTCTTGACTTGGTTGAGATTATATAATTGATACGCACCCCACTGAAAATTATTTAATTCATTCCCAATATACATATTGGCATTTAGTAAGTTCTCACTTACCCCAAATAATAATATTCTGTCTCTATCCTGTGGAGCACCAAATTCTAACGCATTTGTAAGTCTTTCCGTAGTTTTATATCCGGCAGCTTGTAAAGAAGCCTTGAATTCTTCATAAAATGCTCTATGTCTCTTTGTTTGCCATAATCCTTTCACATTCTCAAAAAGGAAAAAGTCAGGATGCATTCTCAATATCATATCCACATATGATTGCGAAAGTTTTCCGTTATCCCCATCTCTTCCTCTTTGTTTACCAGCAATTGAAAAATCAGGACAAGGTGGTCCGCCTATAAATCCGACCCATTCCCCTCGCTCTCTATAAACCCGCATATTATACAACATTTCATTCTGCAGATTTTCATCATTTAAAAAATCATTTATATCACCCTGGTAGTACCCGCATTCTGGTGCTTGCATAGGCACCTGCATATGCTCTCGTGCATATCTATAAGCGTTCATAAATTCCGGATTAAATTCATTGACGAAGGCTATATCAAAACCATGTTGTTCAAATCCTAAATCCAAAAAGCCGCTTCCTGAAAAAAAAGAAAAAACCTTCATTGTTCATCTCCTTTGATATATTTTCCACTTTTAACCCTAGCATCTTCGGGTTTCTCAATATCAGAAGGAATAGCCCATTGCCTACCAAATTTTTTTGCCCCCGGCAATCTTCCTTCTGAACATAATACCTGTATTCGTCTGCAAGAAATCCCCCATTTTTCAGAAGCATCTTGTATCGTCATATACTCCATTCTGCACCTCCAATTCTAAGAATTATCAATCTCCATAATATACTTCTAAGCGAATAAAGTCAACTATTTTATTCGCTTTGAAGTATATTATTTAACCACACAAAAAGGCGCTAACATTTAACATTAGCGCCCTTATTTTTATTCCATTCTTGCTTTAGAAATATTGCAAGCATCTGCTATCGTATCCGCTGTCAGCAATGTATCGAGCATTGCCCACTTTCGCCCGGATGCATAAATATTTCCAGTCTTTACGGCCTTTGATGGCACGATTGCCGGACCTAATTTATATACAAAGAAATCACAATCCTCAACATGATCTGGCATTTCTGGAATTTCGTCATGAAGATTTTTTGTTACCACATAATCCTCAATGTGATGAATCGACTGTAGCTGCCCATAATATCTAAAGGCAATATAGTTAGGTGGCTCCTTTGGCCATCCGTTTCCTCCAAGTGGATGGAAATACTTCATATGGTTCTGAACAATTTCTATCCAAGTCAAATCGCAATCTTCCGGCTTTGAAGTACCAAGAGATACTACAAACACCCAATTTGATTCCTGTGTCTGCATAGTCATCAATCCTCCTAAGTATTTCATTAATTCTCTTAACAAATTCTTCTGTGCATTGTTGGACTCACTTATCGAATTCTCTGCTAATTCATATATTCTCTTCCAAGACAAATGCATAATAGGTATTCCGTTCGCCTGTTTTATCTCAAGATACGAATTGGCATATGTATCACTGCACTCCGACATTGAAACGATTGCTTTATGCTTTGCAGAACTTTGTACAAGATTCCTTCTTTTCGAATATAAGGTGAGCTGGTCTTTTCCCGGCAAAATCCATCCTCTTTTTGCCTCTATAATGATATAAAACAAATCATCATCTGTTATTTCCAAGTCAGTTCTGCCTTTATTCTTTTCTGATTCTTGGTACTTGATTCTTACCTTTGACGGGTCAACATCAATTTTCAGCACATCACAAATAATCTTTTTAAGAAATATCGGACAGTTACATAATGCCCATGCAATGCTTTTCGTGATATCATCTTCGAGTGTACCGATTAATTGAAATACACTCGTGACCTCACTACCATATGCGTACAATTCTCCCATGCTATGCCTCCATTAAATATGCTTTTCAAATTCTTTCTGTGCCTCTACCATCTCATTTGATGAAAACGCACACAGTTTCACATCAACATCATACATCGGATAATCTTCTCTGAACTTTTTATATGCTCTGCAACATTGCTTTGTCGACTCAGCTGCCGGATTATCCAACGAGCCACCGAATATCCCCGCACTTATCAAAGGGAATGAAATACCGTGATAACCATTCTCTTTCATAACCACAAGTGAGTTATAGTAGGCATTAAATAACTCCTTAAAAGCATGAGGAGTGTTTCCGAAATTTGGTCCCACCGCATGAATAATTGCTTTTGCATTCTTCAAATTAAATGCAGGAGTAATAACTGCATCCCCATCTTTCAGCGGAGTCTTATGTTTCTGACAAGCATCTGTCAATTCAGCCATTCCAGCCTTTTTGAAAATAACGCCACAGATTCCACCACCTGCCCATAATCCATTGTTTGCAGCATTTACTACAACATCAACATCCTGGTCAGCGCATGACCCATTTATCAATTCAATATTGCTCATTGTCTTTGAAACGAAGTATTCTCCACTTTCTTCAATCTCCTTTAATCTACAAAGCCATTTTTCAACGGATCCGTTTTCAAAGAATTCTTTCAAAGCTCCATCACAGAATCGTTCTGCCCGGACTGCGGCCATTATCAAAGCCATAACACCCTGCCCATCCATCTTCGAAACATCCACCGTGGACATGGACTGCGTCTCCCATTTAATATCATATCTTTCTAATATTGAACCATATTGGTTTAGTTCAAATTCCGGGTGTTCTTCCTCAAAATTATATACGGCTCTTTCAAATTGACGCACAACCCTTGAATATACTACAAACGGCATCTGTATCGGATGTTCAAGCGTTCCATCGTTTTCCTTATCAACAATCCACTCTCCAATGGAATTGTCCTTTATTTTATCAATTAAGCCGACTAGTTCTTCAAACACAGTACCCCACCTCCTTGCACCGCTGTAATCAGTTATCTGCTTCAAATGCAACTTGCCACATACACATATCCATTAGTTTCATTACTGGATACTCTACACCACAGGTGCTTAACTCTGCTCTGACAGTTTCAAACTCATCCTTGTTAGACAAATAATACTTCGCTACATCTCTTACGGATTCTTTGTTGTAACCACCTATCGAAATACCATACTGCTTTACAGCCTGCACATAGTATCGGTCATATGCCGGAACACAGCCAAGCGTACCCAATAATATCTTTGTGACTAGAGTATCCGTGGCATTGTTTGTTATACCCTCGATTGATGGCTTTTCATCCGCATAAGCCCTACGGATTCTTTCACTTACCTCCTCTAGCAAAGTAAGATTCTCGTCCTTGATAAGTTCTTCAGCCGTTATTCCCACCAATGGATTGTACTGTTCTTCCATGAGAATTTTCACAACCGGGATATGCACTTTATAATCTTTCTGTAACAAAAAGGATGAACCTCTATACATTCCCCAGCTTGCAAGATAAAACGCCAAATGAAGTGCAAGATAGTCAAATGTATTCTCATCCAAAACACCTCTGTTCGTAGTGAATGCATTATAACAATGCTGCCATGATAAATATCGACCATGTGGGTCTTCGACTGTTTCATTATAGTATGTATGAATACAGCGTATAGCTTCCTCCACAGGCAAGGTTGCCGATTTACATTGTATCTCCTTTCTTGGTGAGTTATTTTCTTTACGAGGTACAGCCATTCTCTCTCTAACAAATTCTACTGTCTGCTCTGGAATATTAACCTGCCGTGTCAAATAACCTGCATTAAGCCATCCAAAAGCAAACGACTGTGATTCAGAATTCGACCATTGAGCTGGGTAGGTATATGCCGAATCAGATAGCCTAAAACCAATTATCCTTTCTATTTCTGAAAAGGACATCTTGATTTCATCCTTCCCACACTTCTCCAAATATGCTGTTAAAGCTATAAATTTATCTCCTTTAGGCACCTTCTGTTCCTCCGTCAAAAATCATAATCGTCTGGGTCTAATCCAGCATCTTCTAAAACCTCACGCCTTTCGTCAGCATCCATAAATTCTAACTCCGCAGGGTCTAGTCCCGACATTTCCAATTCTGTTTTTTCTTCTTCATCTTCCATCAGTGATGTAAACGCAACGAAATCTGCTGTTCGTTCAAAACCATCCAATTTGCCATCATGATTAAAATCAAACAAATTCCCAAAAAATCCGTTCATAACAACACCTCCATCTTCTTCCTTACAATAAAATTATCTCAAATGATGTGTACAAAAAAACGGACTCCAACGTTGTCTGCCATCAAAAATCACAAAAATATTATACCACGGCATATCAACTATTACATCAACTTCCTCTTGCGGATACATTTATAATTCCTTTGCTTTCCCCCATATCATATCTGCCCTGGTAATAAGAATTGCTCCACCCCGGCACTCAACATTGATGGGAGTTCCAATATCAAAATCAAAATCCTTAAGCCAGTCTCCTTGCAGTCTTATCTGTGGGATAGATTTATAATTTTTCCCACTCGCCTCATATACCTTTAATTCTCTATGTTCTTTATATGCCATTCTTTTCTGCCTCCTTATATTTCAAAACATAATCATCATGCGACTTAATACTTGCTACTGCACTCTTAACCGTACAAGTTTTCCAATGCTCATGATACCAGTCAGTATTCGCTGTGTGCTTATGATAAAGAACCACAGGATTATCTTGGTCATAAGTCTTTTTGAAAATCATCCAACAATGACCTGTATTTCTTGATTTGACTTCAATGAATTTCTCTTCCTCTCGAATGATGGCAAAGTACCCACCACCAAGCAGTCTCTTTTCGCTGTTAGTAAACAATAGGCCAGTCCTCCTTTATTATACTTTCTTCCTTCATGGATACTTGTGCCGGAAATGGCACGATTGATGCAGAATTACTCTGCTTTGAAATGTTTTAACGATATCGCACTTACTAACGATAGCTACATTATATCGTTAATGGGGTTTCAAATGCAAGTACCTATATTTGCTCTGTGTTGCAATATCAGGAGTTGGATAGGCATAATTCCAAGCTGCAAATCTTGAAAAAGCCTTATTTCAAGGGATTTCTACATTTATGCTTGTATCATTTTCGTTGTCCTTTCGTTCTCTTGTCCTGCCGATATGAAAGCATACGCAGGCTGTACCTTCCGAAGAAATTCTTCAGTCGCTGAGTTTTTTGAACCATGATGCGCCACCTTCAGAACCTCCCATGTACAATCCAGATAGCTTTCTTCTAACTGTTTTATAAGCTGCATTTCTCCTTCTCCCTCCACATCCCCAGTTAAAAGCATGTCGAACTCACCGTACTGCACAGCTAATACCATAGATGCCTCATTACCTGATTCCAGCCCTGTACTGCCTGTCCCTAGCACAGCATTTTCCTGCCTTGATTCAGCATCCTCTGATTTTATTTCCATATTCCCTGGCTGAATACATGTAAGCATCATTTCCCCTTCTCTGATACTTAGTCCTGGTTCTATCATAACTACACGGATTCCTCGATTCCTTGCTTTTCTTGCCAATTCTTCTAAAGCCTCATCCCACACCTCCTTCACCGGCAGAACCAGCGTCCCAATCTTCACACCAATATTCTGCCTCTCAATCAGTTCTTCTACACCGTTCATATGGTCATTGTCCCCATGGGATATCAGCACGTAATCAAGCATGCCGACACCCTGAGATTTTAAGAATGGTTCTAGCCTATATTGCCCCACCCTATTAACATCACTACTCCCACCATCAACCAGATATGTCCCGCCTTCCGGCCCTCTCATGAAGATTCCGTCTCCCTGCCCCATATCCAAAATCACTGTTGTAAGTTTCCCTGTCTCTCCAAAACGTGACATTAATATAACAATTGCTACTACCCACATAGATACCGTAGTACATTTTATCCGCCTACACCCATTCAGGCATCCCGTGATGCATGCCCCTTGCGGGGTGAGCGAACTGCCGTTCGGTAAGGTGCAACTTATTGCACGCTGTTCTTGCACCTCTCGCTTATTCACTAATACGACATATCTAAACAGCCCCACCCCTAAAAGCAAAAGCCCATAATATACCGCTATCTGCCACATATCAGGTCTTCCAATTACAAGCCTCGCTCTCGGCAAACCAAGTGTTGTCTCACAGCTCACCTTATAAATCCACAAAATTTTACTGCATATCCAAAACAGTAATGCGGACACAGGAGCAAACCACAACGCCAACAGGCTTCCTGCCATTCCCAGAAATAACAATACCGACATCAGCGGGATTACAAAAAGATTCAGAATAAAAGAATAAAGCGGAAATTCAAAGAAATAATAGAGCAAAATCGGAAGAATGACCAGATTGATACCAATACTTGCCGTCAATCCCCTGATAATTACTTGCCATACATGCCCCCAGGCTCCCTTTAGATACACAGACATAGAACTATCCTTCCTATTCGGTCTCAGAGAACTTTGTACCTCTCCCTTCCTATTACCTGTCACTCCCACCAAACCATTGTATGAAACACTTGTACTACGTGATGCATGTACCGGTATATCCTCCTCTTGCACAATCATCTTACGTCCATTACTGTGTAATACACGCATAGATATGCCTTCCTGCACCACCGGCACCACAGAAAGAATCGCCAGCACCGCCCCAAAAGACAGCCAGAACCCGCCGTCATACAGACTAAGCGGACGCCATAATAACACCGCAACCGCCGCCACAGAGAGCGCCGTCGGCGCATCGTAATGCCGCCCCGTCATATCTGCCCCCACCCGAAACAGAAACATCGTAAACGCCCGCACCGCAGATATGGTAAACCCAATCATCAGAATATATAACACCAAAAATAAGATGCCAAATACCCCGCCAACCGGATAAGACCCTGTAATCCTCCGCAATATTTTATACATCCCAATCCCAATAAAGGATAAATGTAATCCCGATATGGCCAATATATGCCCAATCCCATTCACCTGGTAAAGCGTTTTAACCCCCTGGTCCATCTCAGCCTTCTCCCCCAACAGCATGGCGCCCATCGTCGCCCCATCCTCCCTGCCAAGTCCGGACACCAGAGCTTCCTTCCACATACTCCTAAAATCCGCAAGCCCCTTTCTCCATTTCCACACACAGCTATCCATGATCCTAACCTCCTTAGCCCTCACCTGACAATGGATGCCCTGAATCTGATAATAACGCTTCTGGTCAAAGTTTCCAGGATTTCTTGCCTCTTGAAAAAAAGAAACCCTCCCCTCGGCTCTCACAATATTTCCCATATTAATCTGTAAATCGGGATCTGCATAGATAATAATTTTTGATTCCTGAAATATTTTCTTCTGATACTGAATAGAATTGTCTTTTAGATACAACGCCTGACTCTCTGATTTTGGCTCAACACGGTACACCCGTCCCTGCACTGTGACCGTCTCCTTTTGCGGTACAGCCGACCGAAGCGGTGAGGGACGAAGCTCACTGATGAGCCTGTCCTCCCCGCACAGCACAGCCGCAGTAATAACCGTCAGCACAATCAGGCACAAAGATAATAACTGCCTGTTTTTCATTTCTCTCCTATTTTCCGCCGTCCTCCACAAGATTCTGATCCCTTGAGAGGGGCTTGCTCAAATCAATAACTCCCATGTACTTGATATTAGTCTCTCCGTTCACCGAAATCTGCACCTGGCTGGACGCCCCGCCGTCCACAATAGAATTAACGATTGCATAGACGGCAACACTTGGCTCCGACACACAGGTATTATTCAAAAAACCTTCATCCAAGTTTACATAACACACCGTATCCTTGACAGACACCCCGATTACCTTGGTCTCCGCAGGAATGACAGGACAAAGCCCGTCCATAGAAGGTCCCTTAATCAACTGATCCACAATCAGCCTCTCAATAGACATGTTACTATTATAGCGGACGCTGACCTCCTCCGAAATCAGCCTGTCACCGTTCTCATTTGCAAAATACAGCTTTAATTTCTTGGGCTGGTACAGATGCAGAGAGGAGCCCTTATACTGCAGGAAATCCTCCGCGCCCATATACCCGATCACATTTCCCATACTGTCTGTCAGCGGTTCATCCTCAATAAAAAAATCAATATACTCGATTCCCTTAAGCTGCGACAGCGTCAGCACCACAGCCGCCCGAAGCAATACCTCCTCCTCCGGCTTCATCCTGCCATACCCGCTGCTGAAATGGATATCCAGGATCTCATCCGTCAGGACCCAATCCCTGACATAGACTCCGGAAGGAAAAACACTTTTATTTTCAATAGATTCCGGCTCCTTGCGCATCATGTACAGCATATCCACAACCGCATTCTCCTCCGTTGAATTCGTCGTGGTATACTCTACTTTGTCAAGGGACGTGCCTTCCATGTTCGTATAATAGATATACATCCCACCCTTGCCTGACTCTTTTCCGGATTCCTTCACAAAACTGCATCCCGCCGCAAAAAGCAACGCTAATATCAGGCATAAGAGAAAAAGCTTGTGAAACGTTCTGCCAAATTTTCTGTTCTGTCCCATGTCCTCGCCCCCTAAGATACATATGTCAACGGAATCCGCACGGTAAACGTAGTCCCTTCTCCAACCTGGCTGTATACTCTCACCGCCCCCCTGTGCATAACCACAGCGCTTCTTGCGATGGCAAGCCCAAGGCCCGTTCCGCCAATCTCTCTGGAATGAGACTTGTCCACACGGTAAAATCGCTCAAAGACATGCTCGATAGCGCTTTCCGGAATTCCAATTCCTGAATCCGCCACTTCAATATAACAGTTCTTATGATCCGCATTCAGAGATACATGCACCCATCCGTCATCCTTATTATACTTGATTCCATTTTCAACAAGATTCGTCAGCGCAAGGGACATCTTTACCTCGTCAACCTCCGCCGTAACCGGACGAAAGCTTTCCAGCACCAGCTCAATATTGCGCGTCGCCGCAATCGGACGAAGCCTCTTTAAAATCTTCTCAATCAACACATTCATATTCTCTGACTTGATGTTCAGCGTATTGGCAGTCTTGTCCATCTTAACCAGAGACAGAAGGTCGTTGATAATCTTATTCTCCCTCTCAATCTCCTCGGACAGATCTCCCATAAACTCCTTATACAACTCTGCCGGCACGTCCTCCTGAATCAGCAGAGAATCCGCCAGCACCTTCATAGACGTAAGAGGAGTTTTTAACTCATGAGATACATTAGAAACAAATTCGTTTCTTGAGTCATCCAAAACTTTCATCCTGCCTAACATCTTGTTAAATGCATCCGATATCAGCATAGTCTCTGTATAAGTCTGTTCATGAAGGTAATCTGCATCGTACCCCTCCGTTACTGCCGCAATGGAACGGCTTATACGCTGAAAGGGCCTGACCATCGCGAACCCTGCCGAGAATGCCAGAATCACGGTTACAATCCCGATTGTCAGACAGACAATCAGAATACGCTCGTCCAACCCTTCCACACTGTCAACAATCATATCAGTGGACACACTAATCAGCATTACACCGACAGATTTTTCTGTGCCCTTATCCAGAATGGGTGAAGTAACTTCGATATAACGGTTCCTGGCATCATAATTGCTGGTGCCTTTTCCCTGAAAACACCGTATGACATCCTCGGATACAATGGTCTTTCCCTTGTCCATATCGTATGTATCCTCCTGTATACGGAAATCATGGTCGATCACCATAACACGCCCATTATAAATATTCGACATCTGGACCAGCTCAGACCGGAGAATTTCAGATGTTTCGCCAGTCAGGTAATTCGCGTCACTCAACTGGTTACAAAGAATTGTACATTGATTCTGTATCTCCGCAGTCCGCATGGCTACCTCCCGCTTCTCATAGCTGCTTAAGACAATCCCTCTTAAGACAAAAGCCGGAACCACTCCCACCAGTATAACCAGAAGGATAATCCGGACGCGGAGACTCTTTAAAATATTCCATTTCAGATATTTCTTAACCCCTGAAATAATAACCAACTCCCCATTTTGTATAGACGTATTTAGGATCGCTCGGATTCGTCTCTATCTTTTCTCTCAGCCTTCGTATATGTACATCTACCGTCCTCGCATCGCCGGGATACTCATATCCCCACACAATATTCAGCAGATTCTCACGGCTGTAAACTTTGTTCGGATTCATGGCAAGCAACTCAAGCAGGTCGAATTCCTTGGCAGTCAGGTTGACCTCACGTTCTCCGATGACAACACGCCTGCTCTCACAGTCAATCTTCATACTGCCCTTAACAATCAGCTTGTCGTTCACCTGGCTTGGCCCCCGCTTGCCTGTCCGGCGCATAATCGCCTTAATCCTCGCCTTGACCTCCAGGATATTGAATGGCTTTGTGATATAGTCGTCCGCCCCGTATTCCAGTCCGAGTATCTTATCCATATCATCGTTCCTTGCAGTCAGCATCACAACCGGAACGTCGGAAAACTCCCGAATCTGCTGACATACCTCGAATCCATCGTGCTTCGGAAGCATGATATCCAGAAGGATCATATCGTAAGCATTCTCCTTCGCCAGTTTAAGCGCCTCCTCTCCGTCGTAGGCACAGTCAACCTCCATCCCGTCCTGCTCAAGACTGAAACGGATTCCTTTCACGATTAATTTTTCATCATCTACCACCAATACCCGTCTGCTCATCTACTCTCTCCTAATTGACCCCGATCTGATCCTTAACCTTGTTAAATACGCCTTCCTTAATCCCTTCGACCTCCATCAGTTCCTCAATCCTCTGGAAGCCTCCATGTTCTTCTCTGTAAGCGATAATAGATGCCGCTTTTGCTTCTCCGATACCGCTTAATGTCATCAGTTGTTCTTTGGATGCCGTGTTCAAGTTTATCCTTCCATCATCGGCGGCCTGACCTCGCTTCATTACATTCCCGCTGTCTGACTCACCCTGCCGTACTTCATAAACGCCTCCATATACCCCTAAAGCCGCTTCTTCTCTGGATGGTACATAAATCTGCTGTCCGTCCTCGGCCTGCGCCGCCTGGTTAATCTGGTCGCCTGCGCCGTTCTCAAGAATACCGCCTGCCGCCTGGATTGCTTCATACAGACGGCTGCCTGCCGAAAGTGGATATACTCCTGGATTGGCGACCTCGCCGCATACATGGACATAGACAACGCCTGTATCCGACTTATCCTCCGTATCTTCTTCGCCATTGGCGGCTTTCGTGTCCTCTGCCTCTTGAGCCTTAAGAATCTCCTGACCTTCGGGGAATTCCTCCTGGGGTACTTTCTCTGCGTCCTCATCTGTCAGACAGACAAGTTCTTCTCCTTCTGTTCCTCCTGCGCATCCTGTCAGCAAGAACAACAGCGCCACAGCAAATACTATGGCAGTCATAACCATCTTATTAAACATCCCTCTATGCATATAAACTCCTTTACAGTCTGTCGAAACTGCAAATACCCCGTATATGCATCTGCGCGGCAACTGCCGCATCATTTCCTAATCATTGTACTATT
>ERZ808044.316-NODE-316-length-60385-cov-6.714416_pt1 | contig 60385 bp, 56 predicted proteins | sample MGYA00380195_ERZ808044 | MGnify/ENA primary metagenome ERZ808044 (study PRJEB31490, sample SAMN06133423) | mouse gut metagenome | isolation source: Z7_2 | host: mice | place: China: Chengdu | collected 2015-05 ...
TGAATCTCGTAAGCCAGTCTTCTCTTACCCCATTCATCGACATCAGAGATCTGGCCGCCGAAACGCTCTACTAAAGCTTTCACCTTCTCGACTACCTGTGCTCTCTCGTCATCTTCGATCTTTGCACTGACAACAACAGCTAATTCATATTTGTTCATGTCGTCTCTGCACCTCCTTCTGGTCTTTTGGCCCGCGTCATCATGATTCACGAGCAAGGATATCTGCCGTCTGTAATTGGCAGATTCATTGTATCACGGATTACTATGATATCATAATCCTGGGCTTGTTTCAAGCCTTTTTCCGTAAATCCTTCGTGTTTTTTTCCACGAGCTTACGGGAAATCATAATCTGATGGCTGCATCCCAGACATTTCAGACGGAAATCCGCCCCGACTCTCAAAATCTCCCACTCCTTACTGCCGCATGGATGCTGCTTTTTCAGCGTTACAATATCCCCGACCTCATATACATAATCATTTCTCATGAATTACTCCTTTACTTTCACGCCTCGGACTACAAACCTGTGGTCATTATTCGCACTGGTACAGGTGGACAGCGTAACAATGGTGTCGCCTGTCGTCACCTCAATTCCGGTGTCATACATTGCCACCTCCTTCGTCATGTTCAGGAACTTCTGGTAATCATCATTGGTTGGGAAATCCGTCAGATACGTATCAGAAGTATCCAGCACCTCTCCCACAGAATAGATATGATAGACCAACTCCTGCCCGTCCGGCGTGTAGATATAAAAATACGGGTTCGCCTCCCAGAACGCCTTGTCTTTATAATCCTCCAAATGCCGGAACATAGAGCCGTCATTCATATAATGCCCGTACAGAATCGAATTTTCATCCAGGAAATTCGTATTATTATCCACATTCAGGAAAATGGTTCCCAGGGTATTTTCATTTGCGGAAAATGTCTTGTGCAGATATTCCTCATTATCCTTTCCCTGCACAACAGGATAATTGATGATTGCCGGCTCTGGGTCGAATCTTAACCAGGCGATTGTGTCCGGATTCAGCGCAAGCAGCTCGTCAAAATTCACCTTATATTTCGGCCCTCCGTCTTTGTTCTTCTCAATAGCAAGCTCTCGAATCTTTTCATACTCGCTTCTGCCGTCATAGTAGCCCTTGCCAATCTTAATCAACTGAAAAGCAGATATACAGAACACGAATGCAGCTATAACCAAAATCACATTAGTCACCAGACTGTTCTTCTGCTTCTTCTTTTTCCTTCGTCCCCTGTGGCCGGCGCTTCTGCCCTCCGGCGTCCGTCCACCTGCACTTCGGCTTCTCATACTCCTGCCGTCTGCTTTACCGGCACTCCCACGGCGGATTCCCTCATCCTGTGCCTGCCGCTTACCTGCGCTGCTCCTTCGGATACTTTTCCCATCCGGACGCCGCTTGGAAATACTCTTGCCGTCCGGCCTTCTGCCGTTTTTAATTTCTTCCATATTCTGCCCCTCTACTTAAACTTATACTCCATAATCTCAACAATCGTTTTTTCTGTTCCTACCATGCCCGGAGATGCAATCATCCCCATGTGGCGCATGGTATCCTCCGGCGTTCTCCCGTTGATTCCATGGATACTCTCGATACTCACCCCCGAAAGCGCCATATTTACGGCACGGAACGCCGCATCTACGGCCACAATTCCTTTCATTGCACAGCCATGATTTCCTCCGTCGCAAATCATTCCGGTGAGTCCGCTTGCCATATTCCGAATCACTCTGTCAACCGCGTCCTCGTCCGCGCCCTTCATGAATGCAAGTCCGCACGCCATCCCTGTTCCTGCCGCAATGCCGCACCCGCAGAACGCAGATAATCTTCCGGAATACTCCTTGATATACATGGTAATCAGATAGCTAAGGGCTGCCGCGCGCCAAAGACGCGCCTCCTCCATCCCGTCTCCCTCAACCTTATACTGCGCCAGCAAAGGCATTGTTGCAATAATACCATGCGCCCCGCTTCCGGTAATACTCATCGCCGGCCTTCCAAGCCCAAGCACCCTTGCTTCAATCGCCCCGTTACACAATAGCTGAGCTGTTTTCAACACATCCTTTGAGAAAATACTGCCTCCGTTTTCTTTCAGCAGACATTTTGTAATCGTTGCCCGTTCAGATGCAAGCCCTTCCTCCAAAAGCTCTGTGTTCATGGAAAATGCCTCTCTGATAAACGAAATCTCCTCCTCTGGGACTTCCCTGACATAATTCAAAATATCCTTCAGGGAATACTGATGCACAACAGGTAGCTCATTTGACTCTAAGGCGTCTCCTGCGGCTTCGTCTTTTACCTCCTGCAAATGGGTTCCATCCCCGTAAATCTCCTCGCCATTCTTCTCTATGGAAACAATATTGGTATGGCTGCCCCGAATATGTACAGTACAGCAATCCTGTTCTGTCTCCACCGTTGCATCTATGGTAATCTCTGAGCCTATATGGTCAAGCACCGCCTCTACCAGCCCCATCTCCACCATCCTGGCCGCCCTCGCATCCTCCTCAGGCGTAATATCGGCAAGCGATTCCAGCCCTTTTTTCGCATCTGCCGCCAGTGCGCCCAACGCCGCTGCATACAGATTGCCAAAATTAGAGGAATTAGGGATTCCACATGTATAAGCATTCTTATACATGCCGGAGTTCAATGCCACCCGTACCTTCCGAAGCTCTCCCTCCACATGGGAGACTGCGCTTGCAACCGCAAAGGCGATAGCCCCTGGTTCCGTAACTCCAAGAGCAGGCTTCATATCTTCTTTGATTAATCTGGTTAATTCCTTCATCACTTTCACCCTTTCGCTCTTTTCTCTGATAGCATATTATATCACGAACCAGCCCTCTATGAAAGCATTTCAGAACTTTGGATTAAAAACTTTATATATTTTTTATCTGTAATTTATTGACTTTCCCACTATACAGCGTATGATTGAACATATATTTAGGAGGTTGATATACGTGAAAGAAAAATTAATTCGATTTATGTATGGTCGTTATGGAATGGATTCCCTGGGTAAATTTACCATCATTGCCGGACTTGTCACCATGATTCTGGCCGGTTTGAACAACAGCATGATTTTGTCCCTTTTGTCCTGGGCATGTATCATTTATTCCTATTTTCGGATGTTTTCCAGGAATATTTACAAGCGTTCTTCGGAAAACCAATGGTATCTGAATCGGACTTACAAGCTTAGGACTGCTATTTACAAACAGAAAAACCTGATGGTACAGCGCAAGACTCACCATATCTACAAGTGCCCGACCTGCCGTCAGAAGATTCGTATTCCGCGGGGCAAAGGACGGATAGAGATTCGTTGCCCGAAGTGTAACTCCACATTTATCAAAAACAGCTAGGACGAGGTTTCTGATGTTTGGATATATTGCAATCAATAAAGCAGAGATGAAATTCAAGGATTACGACATGTACCACTCCTACTACTGCGGCCTGTGTAAATGCCTGAAAGAGCGTTACGGCATCCGCGGACAGGTGACGCTGTCCTTTGACATGACATTTTTAATCGTGCTCTTAACCGGACTCTATGAACCGGAAACCAGGAAAGAAGTGATGAACTGCATTGCGCACCCTCTGGAAAAACATACTGCCAGGACGAACAAATACACAGAATATGCCACCGCTGTCAACCTCATTTTATCCTACTATAAGTGCAAAGACGATTGGGAGGACGACCACAGGCGGAGGGGATATCTTGCGGCAAGGCTTTTGACTCCCAAGATGAGGGAGGTTCAGAGACAGTATCCCTCCAAAATTGCCGCCGTTTCCTCCAATTTAAAACGTTTGTCTGCATTAGAGAAAAAAAACGAGCAGAACATTGACCTGATGGCAGGGTTATTCGGAAATATCATGGCAGAGCTGTTCGCATACCGCAAAGACGAGTGGGAGGCTTCCCTTAGGAGGATTGGTTTTTTCCTGGGTAAATTCATTTACCTGATGGATGCCTACGAGGATGTAGAAAAGGATATTCAGTCCGGTAATTACAATCCTTTCAAAGAAGCGTATCAGAACGACCCATTCTTTTCAGATAACTGCCGGAAGCTTTTGACAATGATGATGGCAGAATGTTCCCGTGAATTTGAAAAACTGCCAATACTCTTGCATACTGACATTCTTCGTAATATACTATATTCTGGTGTTTGGTGCCGTTACACGCAAATCAGCGAAAAAATGCGCGCCGCAGATGATAATAATTCAGATTCAGGAGAAGAAAAATGACAGATCCATACCGTGTTCTGGGTATACCTCAGAGCGCATCTGACGAAGATATAAAAAAGGCATACCGGAACTTAAGCCGTAAATATCATCCGGATGCCAATATTAATAATCCCAATAAAGATCAGGCGGAAGCCCGATTCAAGGAGGTTCAGCAGGCTTACCAACAGATCATGCAGGAACGGGAATACCAGGATTCTAACCCCTACGGCGGTTTCGGGAATTTCCGCGGCTTCAATGCACAATATCAGCAGGCAGGCCCAGGAGGTGCAGAGACGGAAGGAGACCTTCACATGAAGGCCGCCTTCAATTTTATCAACAGCCGCCATTATCGTGAGGCATTAAACCTTTTGAATGGGATTCATGAGCGAAATGCCCGCTGGTACTATTACAGCGCTCTGGCAAACTCCGGTATCGGCAATAACGCCATTGCTCTCCAACATGCTCAGGAGGCTTACCGCCTAGAGCCCGATAACATGCAGTATCAATTCCTTGTCCGGCGTTTTGAAAGCGGCGGCGCCTGGTATCAGCAGCAGCAAGGGCCTTACCAGACCACATTTACAGGCGGAGGCGACTGGTGTACGAAGCTGTGCATCGCTAATATTATCTGTAATATGTGCTGCGGCAGCGGCTTCTGTTGTGGCGGAGGCGGAATGCCTGGCGGTTATATTTAAACGTATTTTGTTCATAGATAAAATCTTAAGAAAGGGGCAACAGCCATGCTGGAATATCTGGTACTTTATCAGAGTGAATCCGGAAACACGAAGAAGATTGCCGCGACGATTTTCTCCCATCTTCCCGGAACCTCCAAAGACTTGATTGACATCATGACGGACAAGATGATTCCGGAAGCGCGCATTTACTTTATAGGCTTCTGCGTACATCAAGGTTCCTGCAGTATGGTGGTCAGTGATTTTCTGAATGACTTAAGCGGCAAACGGATTGCTTTGTTCGGGACCTGCGGCATGGGTGATTCTCCGGAATATTACAGCACCATTGAGCACAGCGCAAATGCATGGATTGAATCTGACAATGAATATCTGGGGGCATTTATCTGTCAGGGCAAGATGCCGCATAAGATTCGTCAAAAATACGAAGCTATGCGGACGGCAGAAAATACTGCAAAGATTAACATGTGCCTTCGGAACTTCGACGAGGCGCTCACCCACCCCGACAGTCTTGATATAGAACATGCGAAGGTGTTTGTGGAAAAGATATTGAAAAGAGTTAAGGCAGAGGAGTATTAAGTCCTCTGCCCTAATCATGTAACAAAAAGGCTCTATATGGGAAGTTCCAGATAGATATCCTTTCCTTCTTTGATGGAAATGACCACTTTGCCACTCTTTACCGTAGTAACCGCGCCCTGAACATTCATATCGACTGCCGCTGCTGGCGCTGGCGCCGCTTCTTCTGCCGCTTCCTTAGCTTCCCCTTCCGCAACGTCCTTGAAGCCCTCCACGTTGTCAACGGTTAATGGGCAGAGCGAATCGCTCGTCTTTGTTAATTTAGCCCCCAATACCTGTCCGATTGTCAAACACCCGTCCAGATTCAATAATCCGGAATCAACCAGTTCATCAAAGATTGCAGGATCCTCCAGGTTCGCAGCCTCGATGGTAATGCCTCCCTCTGCCCGGCAGCACAATACTGCCGGATCATTCGCATGTGCTTTCGCGGTTTCTGCTGTAATAGACATACTTGTTACCTCCTCTTTATGTTGTATATACTGTCTTAAGTATATCTGTCCTGCGCTGTGAATTCCAATCACTTTTTTTCATGTATGGGAGGTATTTATCGGGATTTTCTATCAGTAAAATATTTTATTACTTTTATCGCATCGCCCTGCGCTTCACTGTATATCCAATACCTGCTGCTCCCATCATCAGAAATAGTACATAGAGCAGAATAGTATTCGTATCACCAGTCTTCGGAGACGGCTTTTTACTTGGAACAGCGGTTCCCTTCCCACTACCGAGATTACTGCCGCCGCTGCCTCCTTCTGCCCTAACAGGCTCAATCTCAGACCATCCAAGAGCAATCGGAGACAAGCTGAATACTCTGAATTCAACTCCTGCATCTGTCTTGGTAATTGCCGGATATTCAATATCCCCTGCTTTCATATCCTTGCTGTCTACGGTAAGCATATGTGCAGCTACAAAGTTGTGGGTGCCCTTTCCTGTCCCTTCCGGATACGCCAGTTTTACCACCACGCCCTCCTTCGGGAAATTCTCGCTATCTACCTCAACCAACTCACCCTTTTCATTCACAATGCATAACGTTACATCATAAACTTCAACTTCTGCAATCTCCGCTGAATTCGTTCCAAACTTCTTTCCAATCTCAGCAAGTGTCTTTGACTTCATGCTATTGGTAATCTGGATTGGCGTCTCAAACTTCTTCTCCAGACCTGCCGGAACATAGGTAATACCGCTTTCATGCTTTAATTTATATACTACGCCTTCCTCACCATTCTCTACCTCTACATCCTGAATGGTAATCTTCGTAATGTTACCCGTAATCGTTGGCAAACTATCCGGATATTTATAATTATCTGCATCCGCACCTGTCAATACAACCGGAATTCCGTCCTTCCATGCCAGCGTTACTTCCTGTTTGCCAGCCTTAAGACCTTTGTAGGTTCCGGTTATTTTGTCAGAACCACATACAAACTTCACGTCATCAGAACCAATTACTCCGTTAATCTTCAAACTGCCGTAAAGCGTTGCCTTTGCATCCGTCTTGGCGTCACCCGCAGCATTATCGGCTCTGTCTGCCGCGCCCAGGTCACTTGTATCCCAACTAAGGGTAGCTTTTGATACATACAGTTCAGCGTATGCTGTTGTCTCTGCATATTCCTCCGTAGAAGACGCAACGGCAATCATCCTGGTCATTCCTGCCTTTTTAATGTGCACCTTTCCATTATTGTCAATATCCGCAATGTCTGTATCTTCAATATTATAGGTTACTTTACTTCCCTGTGCCGAGCCTGTCGTCCCTACGGTAAAATCTGAAGCCCCGTATTCTCTGTTCTCCACTGGTGTTACAAACCGGAAGTCAGACTGGCTGAGCTTATCTACTACCGTAATTGTAACCTCTATATTATATGGGAGATAATTCATAGCCTCAGTGACCGGAATAGTAATTACAGCCTGCTTGTCCTTGTTCTTATTGTCATTCACGAGCGTGTATGACAATCCTCCTGCCTCTGTCAAACTTGGAACTTTGCTTAAAACCTGCTCAGGGTCTTTCACCTCAATCTGTCCTGTCTTTGCGCCCTCCGGCAACTTCAAATCATACGTCCCTGTATTGCCATAACCATTTTTGATTTCAATCTTCTCATTTTCTTTGGCAAGTTTGTTGATGGTAAATGCAGCCTCTAATGAATCCCATGTGTAGTTACAGCCTTCTTTTGGAGTAACAACCATTTTGCCTGTTCCGGCGTTGATATTGTCACGATATTCTACCGTATAATCCTTATCTTTCTCAAGAGTAATGTCTACACCTGTTGAATCTGCTGCCTTTACAACTACGGTATGGCTTGGAAGAATTTCTTTCCCTAACTCATAGGTATACTCTCCGGTTATGGTTACCTCTGGCTTTACCTTCTTTGGCAAAACCGTAAATGTAACGTCTGCGGACATCCTGCTGTCCTCAAAGGAAGCCTTCACTCGATATGTATGCGTTCCAACCGGTAAGTTTGCTTCCGCTACACACTCTGCGCCTGTGGAAGAAATAAGACGTTCGCTGCCTGTTGTAACATCATACCATTCATATGTCACATTCGCTGCTTCTACCGCACCTGTGACGCTTGCTTTCATCTTCGGCGGAGTCTGATATCCATATTCAACGCTGGATGGCTCTGCCGTCACGGTCACGTCTTTGATCGCGCCTGTTGGAAGCGGTTCTTCGATTCTGGTACCCGTATCATTGGGGCTTGGGGACACCTGCATCCGAATCTTATCGTCACAGACCAAAGAGCCGTACAGACTTCCCGCGCTTCCTGTATATGTGTAGACCACTTTCTTATTATCTGCTACGGAAGCCGCTTTGGGGTCTACTCTGTATATATTCTTTGTGTCATTAAAATAAAGTCTTCCGTCATAGCAAGAGAGCCTGGAATAACTTCCCTGCCAATAACCGCCGTTTTCTGCCGGCCATGTCGCGGTAAATGAAGCCACTGTTTCCTCTTTATCTCCTGACCTGGAAACCAACAAATTCTCAAAACTATTTCCACTGGTTGGATATTTCAAATAATAGTCTTTACCGTCAATCGTAAAGATTGCAGATACCCCGCCTTGCCAATATGCATTATCATACGCCGCAGAAGTACAACTCCGTGCTGTCGTCCACTCGTAATGCCCGTCTTTTCCTTCGCTGCCAATCTTTGTATCGCTATTCAGGAAATAATTATGTCTGACAAACCCTAACCTGTCCGCCGTCGGGTCATCCCATGTCACGTCTACATGATACCAATTCCCGCCAAGCTGAACAACATTCCACATATGGTTCATAGCCTTACTATTGACATAATCAAAGGGGATTCCCGCCCTTTTCATCATTGCGCCATAGGCGAGGCTGTATCCCTGGCAGACTCCGGTTCCTTCTACAAACGCTGCATAGACGTCGCGTTTCTGAAGGTTTTCATCATAACTCATATGCTGCGCAAGATAATCATGACATGCCCTTGCAATCTGCAGCTTGCTCATACCTGCCGGATTCGGAACGGCTTCACTGTATGCCTTATTAAAAGCATTCTCGAATACCGAAACACTCTGCGCGGTATACGCAGTGTTATATTCCGGAATAATGCTTATTACCGTGTTGTTAGATGGTGAATAATTCCACTTTACTCCACCTGTCACAAAAAACAGTTCCGGATTCGCATTCACAAGCTCTGCATAAAACGCGCCTATCTCACCCGTAGATATCTGATAAGCGCTTATATCAATCGTTGTCTCCCATGCCTTCAGTCCATTCAGTATAGCCGTCTTTGCACCTTCCTTATCGGACGCGGCACGTGCCCCTGATTCTTCATCCAGAGACAGCATCATCGGCATGTCCATCACGCCGAAGCCGCCGCACTGGTAGATATAACCGCTTAAATCAATCTTTTCTTCTACGAGTTCGTCATCAGCTTCCTGATTATCCTCTGGCTTCTCTGTAACTTCTTGTGGCTTCCCTGTCTGAGAAGCCTCCTGCCCCTTATCCTCCGGCTTCTTATCTGAAGCGCCCTCCTGCTTTTTATCTGTAAGCGTCTTATCCTCCGGCTGCTTGTTCTCTGACTCATTGTTGTCTGTTTCACTTGCTTCCGGCGTTTCACCATCCTCCTTGGACGTCAATACATCCGCCTGATCGGGTTCCCCGCCCTCTGCAAGTGATGTCAGAGCCGGCAAGTTCGCTGAACCGCCAATCACCACAAGAGATAACGCAACAGCCAGAAGCCGCTTCAACCGTTTTTTCCTCTCCTTCATGCTTCTTTCTCCTTCATACACAATCAATTATGTTACATCTCCATAATTCTATCATATATCCATATTTAAAAAAAGTATTTTTTTAAATACTTTCAGTACCAAATTTACACATTTTCTGTATATCTGCACGCAGGATACCCGCTGCACCCCCAGAACTCCCCAAACTTTCCGCTGCGTTTCTTTAGAAACTGCCCGCATCTTGGACAGACCTTCATATTCTCCATAACTGCCGGAGACGCCAGTTCCTCTCCCAGTTTCTCGAACACCTTCTGGTTCATACTGCAATCGGCAAGGGCACGGTGCGCCCCATCCGTGGAAATGTGATAATACGACGCCAAATCCACCAGCCTGTGGTGGGATAACTTAGGCAAACACTGTCTTGCCAGTGACAATGTGTCTATGTAGTCATTAACAAATGTCTTTCCCCAATAATACTCTGCATCCCGCCAGATAAATTTCATATCAAAGGTATGGATATTATGTCCTACCAGAAAATTTTGACCCACAAAAGCATCAAAATCTGCCAACGCTTTCTCAAACACAGGCGCGTCTATCACCATATCGTCATAAATATGGTTGACCTCTGACGCGCGATACGGAATCGGCCTTTCCGGATTCACCAGTGTGGAAAATGTATCCACAACCTTGCCTTTCTTCACTTTGACCGCCGAAATCTCAATCACAGCGTCATTTACCCAACTGGTTCCTGTTGTCTCAAGGTCAAAGACAACATAATCTTTGACGTACTTATCTTGTTTTCTTCCCTTTTTATCTCCAAGCATATTCCTATTCTCCCCTTAATCAATCCTGTAAATTGCCTTCAAAAGCATTTTTCCTGTATCCGTCTTGAAAACTTTCTCCAACATGTTGCGTATATTATCTTCCAGATAATTATTTTCATCCGCATTTACCAGATAATCTGCTTCTATTAAAATCTGATAATCCATTCCCTCAATATCCGTCAAGGTATGATGATGCCCCACCAGATAGGCAATACGCTCTATCATTTCTTTTTCTACTAATCCATCTAAAAAATTCCGCACAAGGGGCATCCCTTCCTCCTCCTGCTTCTTCCCATCGGTATTGCCGTATTTTTCCCTGCACAGAGGACAGGCAATATCATGGAGAATAGCAGCAATTTCAAGCGTTTCCTGTTCGTCCGGCGGCAATCCTTCACATTCCCCAATGGTTTTCGCATAGCCATACACCTTAAGAAAATGATTAATATCATGTGTATTTCCATGAGAATAAAGAATCATTTTATTCATAATCTCTGATACCCGCATCCTATTCTCCCCCTTTTTTCATTTACTATAACAGAAATAAACCACACAATCAATCTAACGCAGTATATATAGGAAATTTCTATGACCAAAAAAGAAGTTTTGAAAAAATGGATATTAATGATAATTATTTCATATATAGTAATCTTTACAATACACTTTATTGCATCCATTCTACTCCATAAACAACATGAGCTGCTAAGCTTTTACCTCATTGTATGGACAATCTGCTATACGTTTTTCTATTTTATTAGAAATCGCAGAATACTATTAAAAAAGAAATAACGAATACTTAAAAGGGGCTTCCAGGAATAATCAACAATACCTGGCGCCCCATTTTCTTAATTACTTAAACCTTATTGTATGATATCTTGCAATTTTTCTTATAACATGCAATTCCATATTTGTGAATCGTCTGCACTCCTTCTTGCATAAGAACACTTTCATAGCCCGCATCCTCAATCTGCTTCATTGCCTCGCCACATGCCAAATCAAACGCCCCGCTTTCAGCATACTTTACCTCTATGCTTCCATAGGCGCCTCTGCCCATACTCGAAGTTTATCACACTGATTAATCACATCCCACGGACAATATACATCCACGAATCCAAAATGATATCCGTCATACCATTCTTTAACATCGTCAAACCGTTCCCCAACTCCATAATATTCCAACATTGTTCTGACTTCTGCATCTGTAAAACCAAAATATTCTGCACACTCCACATCGGAAATGGTCCGTACCTTAAAATTATTCAATCCTGTAAAAATACTCTCCCTTGCGATACGCAGACAACCTGTAATTACCGCAAACTCAAGATTCTTATTTGTCTTAAGCGCCTGACTGAACAAGGCGCGAATTAGTTGGACCATTTGGGGGTAATAGTGATTTTGATATGCTTTGTCCAAAGGTACATCATATTCATCAATCAACACAATTACTGACCTGCCATAATGCTTACAGAGCGTTCTGGTCAACAACTTAAGACTGCCCTGGAGAAATGCACTCTTGCTAAAATCACCGTTCATCAGTTGCCGGAAGCTTTCCTTTTCGGGCATATTCAGCTTATCACTTTCTAAAAGGAAATCATAACGCCCCGCCTCCTCACTGAGTACCATTCCCAGACTGTCATATGCCGTCTGAAAATCAGTTCCCTCGACATCCTTCAAGCTAATTGAAATTACAGGATATTTCCCCATATGCTGCTCGCACAACTCTGCCTCTTTCATAATATCCAATCCATCAAACAGTGAAATATCTGCCCCTGTCTCAAAAAAAGATTTAAGCATATCCAGGTTCAGGCTCTTTCCAAATCGCCGTGGCCTCGTAAAAAGGTTCACGCTTCCTCTGGTTCTCAAAAGTTCTGCAATAAATCTTGTTTTATCCACATAATAAAAACCTTTTGTTCTAATATTACTGAAAAATTCTTCTCCAATCGGAAGCTTAACCAACTCTGTCATACCAATACCCCCGAAAACCAATTATATTATTTAAAAGTATAACCGATTTTATTCCACAATACAACTTCTGTTCCTGCTTCTTGAATATAATAAAAATGCTGCAGGAATTTCCCACAGCATTTTCTGCTTTATAAAATATTCTGGTTACTGCCCTGTACCTACATATCTCTAATCTTAAACTGCTTAACCAAATTCATCAATATCTGCGCCTGGCTTGACAGTTCTTGGCTCGCCGCCGCACTTTCCTCAGAAGTAGCGGAATTGGTATGTACCACACTTGAAATCTGATCGATTCCCTGTGTCACCTGTGCAATAGACGCGGCTTGATCCTGTGAAGCCTTGGAAATATCCTGAACCAGTCTCGCTGATTCTTCAGAGGAAAGAACAATACGGTCAAGAGACTCTGCCGTCCGGTTGGCTATACCTGTTCCTTCCTGTACGGACTGAACTGTCGCTTCAATAAGAGCCGCCGTATTCTTAGACGCCTCTGCGGACTTACTTGCCAGGTTACGCACTTCATCTGCAACCACCGCGAAGCCTTTTCCAGCAGAACCGGCGCGCGCCGCCTCTACTGCCGCATTCAACGCAAGAATATTAGTCTGGAAGGCAATATCCTCAATCGTCTTAATAATCTTACTGATCTCGGAGGAGGAATCATTAATCTGATTCATCGCTGTGGTCATCTGCTCCATCTGTTTCTTGCCCTGCTCTAACTCTGTCGCAGCCGTCAAAGCCTGGCCGCTGGTCTGTTTTGCGTTCTCCGCGTTGTTCGCCACATTGTTATGTATCTCAGTAATAGTAGCCGCTAATTCTTCTACTGATGACGCCTGCTCCGTAGTTCCCTGGGCAAGAGCCTGTGCGCCGCTTGCCACCTGCTCAGAACCGCTTGCCACTTGCTCTGCGCTCATGTTCAGTTTCCGGAACGTCTCGTTCAATTTAAATATGGTACGTTGGAAGGAATCCTTAATCGGCGCAAAATCTCCCACATAATCCATCTCTATGTCAAACTTAAGATTACCTTTGTCAAGCTCTGCCAATGATGCTGATATATCCCCGATGTAATCGCGCCAAGTCTGCACCGTTTTTGCCAGGGCGCGGGTCAGATCCCCAATCTCATCTTCTGCCGGATATTCCTCCACCTCATCCGTGAGATTTCCCTCGCTGAGCTCAATCAGGCGCTCTGACGCCGACTTAATTGGAGACGCCATCTTTCTGGCAATAATAGAAGTTATAATAATGCCGATGATAAAAATAGCCAGACCAAACAAGTATGTAACCGTTAATGCCATAAAGCAGGACTTGTTGGCATCATCCAATTCTTCCTGGATAATGGGCAGCATATCCTCCTCATAATTTCCGGTTCCAATATACCATCCGTAAGGTTCAAACTTTTTGACAAAACCTCTCTTAGCCTTAGCTTCGGTTTCGCCGGATTTTGCGAAATAAAAATCAATAAAGCCCCCCTCCGGCTTATCTCCGGCAGCAATCGTATCCCGTACAAAATAATTGCCCTTTTCATCCTGTGTATCATAACGGTTGGTGCCCTCCACATCCGGATTGATATGTACTGCATTCGTACCGTCTGCCATATCCGCCCAGAAATATCCTGACCCACCATTGTATCTGGTAGTACGGACGATATACTTGGCATTCTCCATCGCTTCTTTCTCGGTGATCTCGCCACTCTGGTACTTATCATACTCTGCCTGCAATACCCCGATCATACACTCTACCTGACTCTGGATAATCTGATCCAGTTTTTCCTTCTCTGCTTCAATATTCTTGTCATACGCCCTCTGCAAAGACAGATAAGACAAAGACGAAATCAACAAAACCGCCACAAAGATAAGAATACCCATACTTAAAATCAGTTTTCCCCGCAACTTCAGTTTCATTACAAAAAACTCCTCTCATATTTAAAAAATTCCTTTATTATTTTTCAACAAAAAAAGCCGAAAAAAAGTAACTAATTTCATTATAATAGATAATTATTAAAAAGTCTATGATACATTATCGTTTTTTGTAATATTCTGTCGTTTCTGGGTAAAAATTGCAGTATTACTCCGCAATCAGCGGTACAACCACACTCTGCCTTACATCCACAAGCCCCATGTCAGTCAGCTTCAGAGCAGGACTTACCGGCAGCCCAAGGGTTCCAAGGGACATAATCGGGTTACTGTGCCGGTAACCGAGCGCTCGCAGGCTTTCACGAATCTTTTTCAGTCCAAGAGCAGTATCCTTAACCCCTTTTTCGGAAAGTATACCGCATACAGGCAGCCCAAGCTCAGCAAGGATTCTGCCGTCCTTAACGGTTAAAAATCCCCCCTGCAATTCTTGAATCCGTCTTACAGCCAACAGCATATCTGCCGGACAATCTCCTGCAACAAAAAGATTATGGTGATCATGAAAGTATGTGGTTGCCACGGCGCCTGAGTTCAGGCATGCGCCGGTAATAAAACCATATCCAATATTCCCATTCTTGCCATGGCGCTCCAGAACCATCGCTAACAGACATCCGCTGTTTTCCCAATCCAGCATGTGATTGCGCACAGGCATAGAAACCAGCTTCTCTGTTGTCTGCGTCCGGTCAGGATGCACCTCGATCACGCGCACAGCAACTTCTTCTTTGTCCGTATCCGCCTTAACCTGAAAATCCTTAAGGGTCACCGGAGGCAGACATACACTCTGATAAAAATCTGCCGAAAACTGATAGGACGCCGCAAGCTCATTTCTGTTTTTCCGGCTGAAAATCTGAACACCGTTTTTATATACATATGAGGGCTTTATTACCTCCGGCGATTCCAGAAGAACAAAATCTGCCAGTTTTCCAGGGGCGATTACGCCCCTGTCGTAGAGATGCATCCGCCGGCTCGGAGTGTAAGTCGCGCAGTAGATTGCCATTTCCACAGGAAATCCGGCCTCCACTGCCTTCTGAACAACATAATTCAACTGCCCCTTTTCGTATAGGACGTCCGCCATGGTATCGTCTGTTACAAACCCGCAATACTCATAGAGCTGATTCTCACAAATATATTCTAATACCTCTGGCTTTAGCATTTTATCCTGAATCTCAAAGAACATTCCGTTCTCAATACGCTGCTTCACTTCCTCCAGAGTATGCTCAGTATGGTCGCCGTCGATTCCCAGATATAAAAACTTGGCAAGATCAAGCCCAAGAAGGGACGGACAGTGTCCCTCTATCACATATCCCGGATACTCCTCCCGCAGATAGTCCAGAAACTTTGTTATCTCCAGATTATTTTCACGGATAATCTGCCGGTAATTCATAATCTCTCCGACGCAGACAACGTCCTTCTCATCCAACAGGTGCTTCATAGCGTTACAGTCAATGATTCCCCCTGTGGTTTCCAGCCGTTCGTCCGTGGAGGGCACGCTGCTTGGAATCCCGTAGAAAATATCGATTGGCGCATTCTTTGCCGCCGAAATCATTTCCAGAATTCCACGGGTTCCCTTCACATTTGCCATCTCATGGGGTTCAGATACAACCGTGGTTACACCGTATGCCGCGACACAATTCCCAAAGGGTTCGGGCGTCAGCATAGAGCTTTCAATATGCATGTGAATATCCACGAATCCCGGAATCATATACTTTCCTCCGGCGTCCAGTACGGTATCGGCATGAAAGGCTGTATCCTGCTCTCGGTCAATGTAATAGAATTTTCCGTCTTTCACAGAAACATCCGCAGGAATGAATTTCTTCAGGTAAGTATTAAATACCTTTGCATTTTTAATCAGCAAAGAAACAGCTTCCATAATGTTTCCTCCCACTTAAATAATCGTGTAAAAATACAGCAGGCACACCGCCACAAGGACGTACATCACAGGCTGGATTTCTTTGATTTTTCCGGCGGCAATCTTCATAATCAAGTATGCCGGAAGGGCCACACAGATTCCGTTTGCAATATTATTTGCAAAAATCGTAAATGTGACGCAGATAAACGCAGGGATATATTCTGTGATGTCAGAGTAATTCACATTCCGCATACCGCTTAACATATTGATACCGATGAAAATCAAAACCGGACCCGTAGCCGCAGACGGGATGATGAGCGCAAGCGGCGCCAAAAACAGTGACAGCGCAAAGAAAATACTCGTAAAAACAACAGTCAGCCCTGTTTTCCCGCCTGCCTCCACACCTGCGGAGGACTCCAGATATGTCGTCATACTCGGCATTGTAAACAGTGCGCCGAAGCTGGTTGCAACTGCATCTACTTTAAAGCATTTGTCAATGTCCGGCAGATTACCGTCCTCGTCCAAATATCCGGCTTTCGCGCCCACACCGAGTACGGTTCCGAATGTGGAGAAGAAATCCGGCACAAACAGCGCAATCAAAAACGGAATATATGCGAAGTTCAATGCCCCAAGAAAATCTACCTGCAGGAATTGTTTTCCGATATTGGCAGGCAGGGAGAACAGGCTCTCCGGAAGCTTTGTCACCCCGAACGGAATACCGATAACCGTGGTTGCCAGGATTGCCAGAATCATTCCTCCCGGAACATTACGCACTTTTATAATAAGAAGTAATATAAATCCAATGACAGCCACAATGACTGATGGAGAGGACAGCTCTCCGAATGCCAGGTTATTTTTGTCTGCATTTGCCACAATCAGTCCGCAGTTTTTCGCACCCAGAAGGGCGATAAACAGTCCGATACCCGCGCTGACCGCATGCTTCATGCTGACAGGAATTACCCTTACAACGGCTTCCCGAAGCCCCAGGAAAGAAATCACGATAAACAGGATACCACTCCAGAAAATGACGCCTGCCGCAATAGGCGCGCTGATTCCCTCATTTGAAATCATAGAAGCCACAATTCCCACGCTTCCAAGACCCGGCGCCAGAGCAAAGGGACGATTGGTATACAGCGCCATGGCACAGCTTGTCAGTACAATCAGAAGCACCATAGCTGTGAGAGTAACATGCTTGTCCAGATTTGCCCCGCCAAGAATATTAGGAACAGTGGCAAGGACATACGCCATGGTGACAAATGTGGTCAGCCCCGCCAGAAGCTCAGTTTTTATGTCCGTGTGGAAATCTGACAGTTTAAATTGTTTTTCGAGCCAGTTTTTCATTTGCAATACTCCTTTTCTCTTGATAATTGTTCAATGTTTATTGTATGATGGTAAAAATAGAATGTCCAATTCATATTTTCCATAAAAACTATGCCAAATCGGAATATTGTTGCATTTTGAATCTCAGGGAGACTTATACCATGAACTTTAAAGAAATGAACTATATCTTATGTATTGCAAAGCATCAAAATCTTACCAAAGCGGCGCAAGAGCTTTATATCTCACAGCCGACACTGACAAAATATCTGCAAAAACTGGAACGGGAGGTCGGTGGGAAACTGTTTGCCCGCAGCGGGAACAGCTACATAGCCACTTATCTGGGGCGGAGGTATATGGAGTATGCCAGAAAAGTGCTGGCAGTGAATCAGGATTGGGAGAAGGAATTAAAAGATCTGACCTCCTGCAATGAGGGTGAACTGAATATTGCGTTTCCTCTGATGCGCAGTTCTTGTATGGTTCCCCAGATTATGGAGGTATTTCACGAACAATATCCGGGGGTGAGGGTGAATCTGAGGGAGGAGACCTATGCAATACAGGAGAAGCTGCTTTTGGACGACCAGCTTGATTTTGGGATTTTTAACGAAGCAAAACCCCATCCGAAGCTGGAGTATGAAACACTTCTGAAAGAAGAAGTGCTGCTTGTGATGCCGGCCGGCCATCCGCTGGCGGATTTGGGTGTTCAAAGAAGCGGCATGAGGTACCCGTGGATTGATTTGAGGCTTTTGGCCCAAGAGCCGTTTATTCTGCATTTTCCGGAGCAGACTACGGGACAGGTTGCGCTGGAATTATTTGAAAAGTACGGGATTGAACCGTTGGTCCCTATACGCACAAGGAATACCGTAACCTGCGTCAAGCTCTGCCAAAAAGGGCTAGGGCTGTGTTTTATTCCGGAAAATTATATGAAAAATATTGAACTCCTTAAAAAGCCACTTTGCTTTTCCGTGGGTGATGAAGGGACTTTCAGCACCTTGACGATTGCATACCGGAAAGGGGCTTACCTTCCGGTATACGCACGGGATTTTATCCGGATTGCACAGCAGAAGCTTTGATTCGCCAAAAATTTTTTGTTGATATTTTGATTTCTACATTGTATTATATATGAAATATTCCAATATCTGCAATCGGCAAACTTGTAATAATTGTTTTTGGCTGATTTGCACAAAAATGTTTTAATATATGACAGGAGGAGCAAAGCAGATGGAATTTCAAGAATGTTTTCCACTATGGACGAAACTGACACCTTCACAGCAAAATACAATCGACAAAAGCCTTATCTGCCGTTCTGTAAAAAAAGGAGAAACCATACATAGCGGCGGAATGGATTGTACCGGCCTTATTGTCATAAAATCCGGGCAGTTTCGGGCATACATCCTTTCTGACGAGGGACGGGAAGTGACCATTTACCGCCTGTTTGATTTAGATATCTGTCTTCTCTCCGCCTCCTGCATGATACGCAGCATCCAGTTCGATATTACGATTGAAGCGGAAAAGGATACCAGGTTTTGGATCATTCCGGCAGAAATCTATAAACAAATCATGGAAACTTCGGCCCCGGCAGCAAACTATACAAACGAAATTATGGCGGCTCGGTTTTCTGAGGTTATGTGGCTTATGGAACAGATTATGTGGAAAAGTATGGACAAACGCATTGCCGCCTTTCTTCTTGAGGAAACTTCTATTGAAGGTACGAATGATCTGAAAATCACCCATGAAGGCATTGCCTGCCATCTGGGTACACACCGCGAGGTCGTTACCCGAATGCTCCACTATTTCCAGAAGGAGGGGATACTCCGGTTAGCCCGCGGTGTTGTCGAAGTTACGGATATTCCCAAATTAAACGCTATCTGCGATTCCTGAATTCCGAACATACGCAGCAGACACCCGCCAAAAGTACAGCGGGTGTTTTTGTTATCTGTCCATACCACATGCGGCAGAAGATTCTGTCAGGCTTCTGTCCTGTGCGGCTGCCTCATAGAACCGGAACCCTCCTGAAAAATTGTACGCTTCTATGCCATATCCGTTCAGAATTCTGCATGCAATATAACTGCGCAATCCACTCTGACAGATGACATATGCCGGTTTTTCTTTCTCGATTTCATTAAGCCTCTCCCTAAGTTCATCCACTGGGATATTCACAAAGCCTTCTATGTGTCCGTGACGATATTCCCATTCGGTACGCACGTCCAGCATAGTTATACTGCCGTCGCGGGGCAGTCCGGCAATATCCTCCACATGGAATTGTTTCAAAATACCCGCCGCAATATTTTCAACCATAAATCCTGCCATATTCACCGGGTCTTTTGCCGAAGAATATGGAGGCGCATATGCCAGATCAAGGTCTTTCAACTGAATTGCCGACATTCCTGCATGGATTGCGGTGGATAGTACGTCAATACGCTTATCAACGCCTTCATACCCTATGATTTGCGCGCCCAGCAGCCGATAGGTGTTTTTTTCAAAAACAATCTTCATTGTCATCAGCCTGCCGCCGGGATAATAGCCCGCATGGCTCATAGGCGATAGAATGACCTTATCCGCATCCACCCCCGCTTTCCTTGCATTTGCCTCATTGATACCGGTCGTAGCCGCTGTTATATCGAATACCTTAATGACAGAACTGCCCTGGCTGCCCAGATAATGGCTGTCGCCGCCGCATATATTATCAGCCGCAATGCGTCCCTGCTTGTTTGCCGGTCCTGCCAGAGAAATAAGCGTTTCTTCCCCAGTAACATAGTGTTTCACCTGCACGGCATCTCCTACTGCATAGATATCCGAAACAGATGTCTCCATTCTGTCATTCACTACAATGCTGCCCTTGATTCCCAGTTCAAGACCGGCTTCTCTGGCTAGACAGGTATCCGGCGTGACGCCAATGGCCATTACCACCATATCGGCATAAAGCGGCGGTTCGTCCTTCAGCAGCACCTCCACGCCTTCATCTTTTTTAAGGAATCCCTCCACGGTACAGCCCATCATAAGCCTCACGCCATGCTTTCTCATTTCGCCATGAATCATAGCCGCCATATCCGAATCAAAGGGCCTCATAAGCTGTTTCGGACGCTGGACAATGGTAACGTCCATTCCAAGCTCGCGTAGATTCTCCGCCAGCTCCAGTCCGATAAAACCGCCGCCTGCCAGCACGGCAGACTTAGGATGGTTTTTATCAATATACTGTTTTATCCGGAAGGTATCTTCCACAGTCCGCAGAGTAAAGAGTCTGTCTATTCCCACACCCGGCAGGCGGGGCTTTGAAGGTTTTGCTCCCGGCGAAAGAATCAGTTTGTCATAGTTTTCCTCAAATTCTTCTCCCGATTCCGTATTCTTTACGGAAACCGTCTTTCTGTCCGGATGGACGGCAGTAACTTCATGATGAACCTTCATTTCTATGTGAAAACGTGAAAAGAAACTCTGGGGTGTCTGCAAAGTCAGTTCGTCTGGGTCGGTAATCACTCCTCCGATGTAATAAGGAAGGCCGCAATTAGCATAGGAAATATAACCTGACCGTTCAAAGACTACGATTTCTGCCTGTTCGTCCAGCCTGCGGATACGGGCAGCCGCAGTAGCGCCGCCCGCTACTCCTCCAACAATAACAACTTTCATTTTACCTCACCACCTTTCCTGTATAAGAGGCAATTCCGCCTATGTTTTTCACATTGGTATAACCCATCCTTTGAAGAATGCTTACCGCCTGACGGCTTCTGCTGCCAGAATAACAATAGACAAAAATAGGTGTATCCTTTTTGGCTGTAACCGCCCCTATCCCGTTAAGAGATTGGAGAGGAACATTTTTGCTGTCGGAAATATGCCCCTCCTGATATTCCTCGGAGGTACGCACATCCAGAAGAATTGCACCGGATGCAGCTTCATATTCCCGAACTCCCTGGTCAATATCCGGCTTTTGGAATAAATTAAAAAAATTCATCTCATCACCTCAAATCTTTTTGATAGATTTATCATAGCCGATTTCTGAAAATCTTTCCGTGATAAAGTCACGTTTTTATGTTACAATAAATAAAACTTAGTTTTGGGAGGCGCAAAATGACAGAACAGGAAAAAATGAAAAATGGATATCTTTGGGGCGATGATGAAGAAAATATGGCTTTGCAGGCGCATACGAAAAAGCTGGTGAGTCAGTTTAACAATTTGCCGCCGGAGGATATGGAAGGGCGCGCCGCCCTTCTTACGGATATCTTTGGATACGTTGGTGAAAATGTATGGATTGTCCCGCCCCTTACGGCTGCGGTCGGGAAATATGTGTCCATCGGAGAGGGAACCTATGCTAATATGAACCTGACTTTGATTGACGACTGGAAAATAACCATCGGAAAGCATGTCCTCATTGGCCCTAACGTAACCTTCAGCACAACCGGACATCCCATCCATCCGAAGCATCGGGCTGACGGCATGTATTCGTTTCCTATTACCGTGAAAGATAATGTATGGATTGGGGCAAATGCAATTATTCTCCCAGGTGTTACAATCGGAGAAAATTCTGTCATAGGGGCAGGCTCAGTGGTAACAAAGGATATTCCGGAGAATGTGGTCGCATTTGGAAACCCATGTAAAGTATATCGTGAAATTAATGAACGGGATGAAGAATATTATTATAAAGACAGACGTTTTGACGAACAGCCTGAATAGATGATAATCACCTTTTCAAAACACAAAAAATGAAGGAAACGTTGATTTTCCAACGTTTCCTTCCTCTTAAACAAGAGGCGCAGACCGGATTTGAACCGGTGAATCAGGGTGTTGCAGACCCATGCCTTACCACTTGGCTACTGCGCCTTATCACATTATCTGACATGCATTACACTCAAGCACCTGTTTAGTATAACAAATGCTTTTCATTTCGTCAAGACTTAATTCCATTGTTTTTATAAAATTTTCAAAAATACCCCGTCCCAAGCCGCAGGATATAGATTGCTACCATAATCTTCACCCTGTTCTCATTCTTCAATATATCATATCCCAAAACCTTCTTAATCTTATTAAGCTTATAAGCCAGTGTATTCTTATGGCAGTACAACGCCTGCGCCGTATGTACCGCGCTACAGTCATTTTCAAAATACACTCCCAAAATATTCATATAATCCGTATGATTTTCCCTGTCGTACTTTATCAGCTCGCCAACAGTCTCCTTCACAAATTCCGGATAAATCGCCGCCTCCTTCACATCCGCCAGAATCTTGTAAATCCCCAGTTCGTCATAACTCAATAAGTTTCGGGGAATTGCAGTCTTAGTCAGCCTGTACGCCGTATATGCATTCTCATGGGATCTGTGGATATCCTTTATCCCCTCCGCCAGCGTACCGATTCCTGCATAAACATTAGAATCTTTCCTGCACAGCTTCCGAAATTCCTTCTGAACCTTCTGAAGCGGGCAGCCCGCCGTCAGAATAATAAGCCTCCCATTCTCCTCATATGCAATCATATTTTCGAGAATAAACCTCATAGACTTTTCAATCATGTTAAGCTGCTCATTTCCCGTCTCCTCGTCATAGGTATGGCAGCTAAGAATCACCACAATATATTCCATATCCCTCAGAAATCCATTTCTCTCAAAATGGCTCAGATAAGAGCCTTCATTCTCCGGATAATAGATTGCATTCTTAAGCGCCGCAATCAGATTCGTCTCCCTCTGCTCATTCTTTAGAAGTATCTCCGCAAACAGACGCATAATATCTATATACGGCGTTGTCCAGGAGGCTGAAAATATAGGGAAATGAATCTCATTACAGTAGTCTATAATCTCTCTTGAAAATGTTTCCTCTCCCCGAAATGACATAATCAGCCCGCCTACATGGTGTCTGTCAAGCTCTGTGATATACCTTTTCAGCCATTCTTCGGAGGTACAGCTAAGGCCGGAAAAGAATACCAACTCCTCTCCATGCAGAGACGAGATGAACTCAATATCCTCTACCACATGGGTCCACGCAATCATTTTGTCGAAGCAGCTTTCCGTGTGTAATCTTACATGATACTGCGGCGAAATTGCCGCATACAATTCCTTTAATGCAACCGCCATCCTAATTCACCAACCCTTTTTATCCCTTTAGCCGCCCAGATATCGGCACAAATTAACTGCATATTTGCATATAGTATAACATTTTTGTGTCTCAAGCACAATTATTTCACAAAATTCTGTCCGCAAAAACCATTTCAAAAGGTTCTGCTTCATGGTATATTGTATATGGAACACAAAATATGCTGTAAAGCATTCCCCCCGAAATTTGTGTTTTCATTTCAACCTTCAGATTATTTTCAACAAAGAAAAGACCCCCGAAGTTTTCTTCTGGGTCCTTTTTCTTTTCGCCTACAACAGTATTACTTTACAAATTAAAAAAAATGTGGCACACTTAAGCATATAGAATCGAGGTGCCTTATGAAAAAACTATTATTATACATACTGAAACCATTTTCTTTTCTGCCTGCCCTGCTTATGATGTATGTCATATACAGTTTTTCCGCGCAGACAGCAGATGTTTCCGGAAGCTTAAGTTATGCGGTCAGCTATAAGCTTGTTGAGATTGGAAATGACGTGCTGGAGACAGGCTTTACCGACGAACAGATTGGACGCTATGCACACAGGATTGAACATCCGGTCCGGAAACTGGCGCACATGACTGAATATTTTCTGTTGGCTGTGGCCGTATCCTTCCCTTTCTATGTATATGGAGTACGGGGTTTTGCGCTCATGCTGGTGGCAGGGCTTATCTGCGTCGGCTTTGCCGCGGGAGATGAATATCACCAATCCTTTGTCGCAGGACGAGGGCCGTCCAAAAAGGATGTGATGATTGACAGTATCGGCGCATTCTTTGGAATCGTGTGCGTCCGCATTATCTGCTGGACGGCAATGACGCCGTTCCGCGTCGCAAGGCGCATAGAGGAAAGAGCGCGCAGAAGGGAACGGGCAAAGGAGATTGCAAGAGAACGGGAACATGCACGCAGAAGGGAACATGAAAGAATGCGGGCAAAAGAACGGGAAAGAGCACAGATTCGAGAAGGAAAGACAAGACGGGTACGTTAAGCCCGTCTTTTGTATATCTTTTTCACATCTTATCCAACAGTACTCCCTTCATCCCCCTGGAAAACATACACTTCTCTCCATTCTTCATAAGAATCTCCCTGCCCTTCAAATCCACCTCCGCAATCTGGGCAACATTAACCAGATAAGCCCTGTGAACCCGAAGGAACCCCTCGCCTAACTTCTCCTCCAACTCCTGCATACTCCCGATAAAATCAATCCGGTCATTTAGCGCATGCAGCTCTATCCTGTGGGTTCTGCCTGCCGTCTCGAAAAACACAATCTCATCCACAGGAATATGCTTCACAACGTCCATCACCTTCACGGAGAAAAACTCCCGTTCATCACCTTTTTCCTTTTGCATACGCTCAGTAATCACCTCAAGGCAATGGCGAATCCCCGCCTTAAGCTTGACAGGATTCCCTTTCACAATATAATCCAATGCCTCCAGATGATACCGGAAGGTCTCAAAGGCTAAATCCTGAAACGCCGTCACATAAACCAGAAACCCTCTGGAATCCAGCTTCCGAATCTCCTGCCCAAGCCCGAAGCCGTCCATCGGCTCGCCCTTAAGCTCAATATCGAGGAAATAAATTCCACGCCTTGGAGACTCCTTCACAGCCTGAAGCACCTCCTGGGGGCGCCCGCTGCACAGCACAATCTCCATATCATATCCCTCAATCATAATCAGTTTTTGAAGCAATTCCTGCTGCGTGACACGAATCTTCGCATCATCCTCACATATATAAATCGGAAGCATACCCTCATCCCCCTCTGGTTCTTTTCCACTCTTTCATGAGTGCATCGGTTTCAAGAACGCACCACCCCCATGGGAAGCCTCCTTCCCGCGATACTGCTTCGATAAGATAAACACCCCAAAGAGCAATCCATTCATCACAAGAGAAACCGGAATATCCATCCATGACGCACTCTGATTTTCCAATACGTCTGCCGAAAACGCCCCTGAAACTACCAATATCAGATTATTATTCAAAAAATGTATAATCACAGGCACCCAGATATTCTCTGTTTTCATATACGCAAACCCAAGAAAGATTCCAAGGGCCACACAGTTAATGATTTGGCTTATGGTCATAACCACGCCCTTGTCCGGCGTCACATAATAGAAGAAATCCAACGGCAGATGCCATAGTCCCCATACTACTCCCAGAATCAGCACGCCTTTTCTCAGGCCGAATTTCTTTTGCAGAAACGGCTGCAAATAGTATCTCCACCCATATTCTTCACCAAAGAATGCAGCATATCCTAACAGAAATTCAAGCGGCATAACTGCAAGATAAATCCATGCCTCTGCACTTGTCATAACTGAGAGAAAGCTCTCCAACTGGCCTGCCAAACCATTATAAACCGCCACCCTGAAAAAATACAATACTGCAAACAGAACGATACACCCTATTGACGCCTTCCAGTTCTTTCCCTTAACTCCATAAGCCTCCCGTTTCTTCTTTCCCGCCGCTATCAAACAAATCAGGCAGACAATCCCTCCTGCGGCCAGCAGATATTGTACAGCCATGCAAAACACAGACACCGTACTGCCCGCCATCGTAATTACGGCATCCGGCAACAGTATGGAAAGTACTGTACATACGATTGAAAGCACCGTCATCAGAATAAAACAGATATAAAATGCTCTTGGCATCTCTTTATCCTCCCTGCGGGTTAAAAGAAATGCAAACATGACTCCCATTGCCGGATATAACATCTGTGTGACAGGAAACGCGCTTAAATCCATCTGTTTCATACTGCCATACCACATCAAAAGCCCTAACAAGTATGGAATCCCGTAAGCTATCCCTATAAAAATCTTAAGCTGCCGTTTTTCTGTTTTTGAACCCATCATTTTTCCTCCTTCTTACACCATACAAACGGTCTTTCTTGTTTAGATAACTTTATTTTAACTAAAATCCCGCCGCTTGAAAGAGAAAATGCCCGAATCGAGTTCCCTGATGCCTGGATTGCCAAGGGACAGCCCGTGTTCACATCTCCTGTATCTTTAATTCCTGGATAAAATAACCATCCTGTATCGTTGTAAGAGGCAGAGTCTTCTCGTACTTACCCAATATCTTCTTATAATTGTCAAGCCCGATTCCCCTGTCTTTGCCCTTGGTAGAATATCCAAACGTCCCGACCTTATGGAAATCAAGGGATGTGTACAACGTATTTTTTACCCGAAATGTGGTATACCCACTCTGGCTGCTAATCATAATATGAATCTGCCCGTCTTTCCTGCCCTTTACCTCCTCCATGGCATTATCCAGAAGGATTCCCAGACAACGGCATAAATCTGTACTGCGGATTCTTGTTTTCTCAAAGGGCTTCAAGACCTCCAACTCCCAATGAATCTCCTCCTCCTGCATGGTTTTCATTTTCTCCAAAAACAGACCCTTCACTTCCGTCACACGGATGTTGGCAAGCTGGTTCATGAGACGAATCTGGCTTCCCACCTGCAAATCAAAGTCCTCCGTCATCTCATGGATATAGCTCTGGATTGCCTCAAGATTCCCTTCCTCCGCCTGCAGGTACATTCCTGACATCATATTTTTAAAATCATGGCGGAACTTGCGCACCTCCCGCTGCAGCCCCTCCAGATTCTCGATATACGCCCCCTGCTGCCTAAGGCTGACGTTTTGATCCTCTATTCGCTTCTGCTGAATTCCCTCGCGTCCCGTGTACATGAAAATCATATAAACAATCAACAGGAAAACCATGGCTGTCGCCGGATTATAACCAATGTCCCTGGCGCTGTAATCCACCGTCTCCTGGATTATCTGAATCAGAATCGGATATAATCCAAGGAAAATAAGGACTGTCAGCTTAGGCTTCTGTTCCTCCCACTGTCCGAACAACTCTCTGGCATTAGTCTTATGAAGCAGCAAAATTACCAGAAGCAGGCAGGATGGAATCACAACCCATTCCAGGAACATATACTGCCTCCTGTCCGACATAAGGCTTAAATCATAAAATTTATTAGGTGAAATTATTTCCGCCAGATTCCATCCAACATCATGGAGAATCATAATAAAAACCGAGGTCACCAGACAGACTCCATATGGCTTCTGGTACATCACCCGAAGAAACAGCATCATCCCCACAATGTCGATATACGAATAAATAATCTCCCCGCCGTTGTGCGGCCATGCAAACAGTCCCGTCTTAAAAAAGATTGTTCCGAACAGTACGCAGACAAACAGATACAACATCAACGAAATGAAAATGTCCCAACAATGTTTTCTATTCTTATAAGGAATCTCGCCAAAAAGCTGAATTGCCGCAGCTACAAAAAAAATAGTTGTCATACCTACACTCAATATATTCGCACAGAATACCTCGAAGAATGTCATTTCCAATCCTCCTTCCTGTCCATGTCTCACAGGATACCCATAATATCATGCCCGCAGCCGGAACGTTTTTGGCGCCATCTTATATACCAATATACACGCTATGACACAATAGGCAACGCAGAAAATAATCGTCCCAAGCCCGAATACAAATGTGGGCATATCAAGCCGCATGATTCCATAGCAGACAAAATACGTCAGCATCACCACCATCCGGTATGTCCCACTCTTAATCTCCGTCCCCGCGTTATAGGGCTGCAAGAGATAATAGATGGTTAGATAATGTACGGAAAAAAACATGCTGATACACAGAATCGAGACAATCAGCATAGCATAATTCAGCGGCTCGTCTGTCCCGCCGGACAGATATAAAAGCAGAGCCAGTCCCGTCCCAATCACAGCCGCAGGAAGCAGGTTGACCTTCATAATCTCCCGAAGCCGAATCTGAAACAGCTTAAGGATACATTCCGGCCTCTTATAAAAGGAATAGGTCAAAAGGCTGTGGTCACAGTTCATGAACAACACGTTGGTAAACCCTGTTCCCCGATTAACAAAATACATGATAAACACAAAGTAAGGCAGGTTCATCAGAACGAATTCATTCACCAGTCCCTTGAACTTTGGCATAAAGCGAATTCCCAATATTACAACGCTTACAATCCCAAGGCAGATTGCCGCAATCCGTTTCGAGGATTTCCAGAGTATTTTCTGGTGGCGCCGGATAAAAATCTCATTGAGATACTCGAAGCCTTTCCGGCTGCTACTAACTTCACTGTCAATCTGGATTACTTTCTCACTCTGCCGTTTTACCGCGCCCCTGGCCTCCTCAAGCTGGCTCATGTGTTGTGTCAAAATCTGCTGATAAACCTCTCTGTACTCCTGAAACGTCCACACCTTCCTCATGGACATTGCGCCTAGCAGAATCCCACATGCCAACAGGACAACGCTCACTGGCTCTGGTATTGTCCATCCCAGAACCGGCAGGCCATATGCCGCCGCCAGTGCAAGCCCAATGAATATCCACCCCATAACTCCCACCTGGTTCCCATTTACCGCAATTCCTGTGCGCTCATAATCCCACAGGGAATAGGCAACTACCGTTATTTTTGTCCCTGCCGCGGCAAAGGGCAGCATCAGGCATTGCCACACAGACAGCCCCCGCATACTCCCAAAAATCAGTCCAAACGCCAGATATGCAACGAGCACCTTCAGCATCTCATACCCATATGTAACCAAGGCATACTCCTTTGCATCCATCCCTAGCAGAATCAATGCATAGTATTTATCCTTCGTCGGATTGAAAATATATGTATTCACCCATGCGCCAATCAGGGTCAGCAGCACAAAGATGTGCAGAAAAATCTCTCTTTGCGAGCCATTTTCATAGAGAGCTGCCACCAATGTAATCATCAGCAGGAAATACAGAAATTTCCCCAGAAATGCCTTGATAAATTCCCAGATGCCTGACACAATATTTGCAAATATCTTAATATCCGGATCACGGTACAATTCCTGGGGCAGTATCCTTTTGAGCAGGGGAATCTGTTTCAGAGAATAAAGGATCGTGTTTACACGGTATGTATTCTTTAGGGAAAATGCTATTTTTAACGTTCTGTTCATGTCCTGACTCCTTACACATCTAGTTTACCGTAAGCGCCGCCAGAATCTTTTCTTTGAATTCCTGGCTGTTAAGATTTGTCTTGTCTACACGCTCAAGCACCCCATGGTTCAGCAGCACAATCTCATCACAGAGATCCAGCGCCAAATCCATAATATGGGTAGAAAAAATAATAATCCTCCCCTCCTTAAGCGTCCTAAGAATCTGCTTCATCTCCTCCGCCACCACCACATCCAGGGAGGTCAGCGGTTCGTCCAGAAGCAGAAGATTCGGCTTTGCAATAATATTTACCAACATCTGCATCTTATTTTTCATACCATGGGAGTAATCCTTAAGCAGCTTATCCCTATCCTCCCGTGAAATGCCTATGTAGTCAAAATATGCGTCAAACTCCTGGATATTCTGAAGCTTATCTTCATGGATATCTATGAAAAACTTGAGAAATTCCCGTCCTGTCAGGAACTCCGGCACCGTCGGCGTGGAGAGGACATAGCCGATATCCTCCGGAACAACGTCCCGCCTTTGTCCGTCAATTTCCATATAAAAGCTGCCGCCTTCTGCCTTCATATCCCTGTTCAGACAGTTAAAAAGCGTTGTCTTGCCTGCGCCGTTGCGCCCCAGAAGACCATAGATTTTGCCACTCTCGAATGTAAAATCTATGTCACGCAAGACCTCTTTCTTCTCAAAATGCTTCGCTAAATGCTCAATGGTAAATTTCATGTCCATTCCTTCTTTCTACTTAGTAACTGCCTGTATGCCGGTTCAGGCAACATATAGTAATTATTATATATTTTTTGATTGAAAATGTCATCCCTTAATACATTACTTAACTATTTAGATATTTTTCTAAATATTATTTGCTTTTACCCTCTGCTTATGGTATTATCTATTTAGAAATATTTCTAAATACTTTTTACAATTAAGGAGGGATGCTTATTGAGCTTCGGTCAGACATTCAAAGCATTATCCGACCCCGTCCGGCGTGAGATTCTTATGCTGCTGAAATCTGGCCGCATGTCAGCCGGAGAGATCGGGAGTCATTTTGACATGACGGGCGCTACCATCTCTTACCATTTAAGCATCTTAAAGAAAGCAGACTTGGTTCATGAATCAAAATATAAGAATTTTGTATACTATGAACTGAATACTTCCGTGGTGGAGGAATTGATGGCATGGCTTTCTAATTTAAAAGGAGGGAATGAAGCATGAACAACAAAGACGAATTATACATGGAACAGAACAATCAATCCATGCTCAGAAAAAATCGAATATTAATCATCATCACCAGCCTGATTACATTGCTGCCTATACTCATCGGCATTTTGTGCTGGAACCGGCTGCCGGATACCATTGCAACACATTTTTCATCAGACGGCACGCCTAATGGTTTTAGCCCTAAGATATTTGCAGTTTTAGGGCTTCCTTTACTCATTTTTATAGCGCATCTTTTCTGTGCTTTTTGTACTTCAATCGATCCGAAGTATAAGAATATCAGCCAGAAGATGTACCGGCTGGTTCTGTTCATCTGTCCGGTCTGCTCTTTAGTATGCTGCGCTGGCATCTATGGCTACGCCCTTGAGCTTTCCATAGCAGACTGGCTGAATTCTGTGTTTTTTATCAATTTGTTGATGGGGCTTCTCTTTTTCCTGATTGGAAATTATCTGCCTAAGTGCCATCAAAATTATACGGTTGGCATTAAGCTGCCCTGGACTCTGGCAGATGAGGAGAACTGGAACCTGACTCACAGGTTTGCCGGACGGGTATATGTTTTGGTGGGAATCCTGTGTATCCTTAATGCTTTTCTTAGGCTAAAATGGATACTGCCGGCAGTCATTGCTGTTGTTCTCTTTGTGCCTGTCGGTTATTCGTTGAGGCTGTATCTGAAAAGCAGAAAAGAGATATAATATAAGGGGGGGCTGTTGCACTAAGCAAGATATTTTATGTTTAGTGCAACAGCCCCCTTATATTATTTATCATCCACCTCAATCAATTCATGAACCGTCCCTTTTCCTTCCTTAAGTTCCTGTACTGATTTTTTTACATAAGCTATATTAGTTTCCGAGAAAAACGGGTCTGGAGACTGTGCTATTTCAAACGGAATTCTATTTTCACGTAAAACAGCCTTCACAAAAAGATTAATCGCAGTAGATGTATTCAATCCTACATTGGAACAAAATGCGTCAAAACTGAGTTTATCTTCCTCACTAACTCGTGCGGTTAAAGTTGCTAATGCCATAGATACATCCCCTTTCTTGCTTTGCCTACATTCATAATATCACTATTGTCTGTCAAAAGCAAATATTTGTATTACAAAAGGATAATCTTTTACTCTCCCGCAAGCAGCGCCCTTGGCGTTATCTTCTTTATCTTTACAGAAAGCAGACACGCAATTACAAACGCCGCCAGAATCATCCCCACGCCTGCCAGAATATTGTATCCCACCGGAACCGTAAACGTACATTTCACAATCCCGATATCCCCTAAAAATACAGCGGCCAACGGATTAATGACAACACTGCTCACAATCACTCCTATAACCGTCGATAAGATAACTGCCGGCATAAAGGAAAATGCCGTCTGCAAAATTAACTGTCCCGTTGTGAAGCCAAGCGCTTTCAAAATCCCATAATCACGTTTCTTATTGCTTATCATGGTCCGTACAAGCAGGTATAATACAAAGGTAATCACAACCACGCTCAGCACAAGTACGGCAAATACAATCATTTTCATCAGCGAAACGTAGACCGAGGCCGTCCCTTCAATCGTCGCCGCAATATCAATCGTTGCATTTACTTTTCCCTTCAAATATTCTTTTATTTCGGTATTAAATGCACCGATATCCGTACCCTCTGCAAGATTCAGATAGTAACTTATATTCTGAAGTTCACCCAGACGTTCATACCCCTCTCTCGTAATCAGGCAGTCTTTGCCAAGATTGTTGGTAATCTGCACGAACCCCGATACGATATACCCACCCTCTCTGCCGTCCACCGTAAGCCAAATCTCGTCTCCAATTTCCAACTCTCTCTCCTTTGCATACTTGGCGGCAATCGCCATCTCATTGTCATACTTCGGGAATCTTCCCTCAATCATCACATCCTGATTATTGACTTCCGAAAAGTCATCTGTTATTGTGACCATCAGCACATCGCCGCCCACGTGAAGCATCTGAACGCTATTATAGAGGTAAGCCTTCAAAACCCGTTCATCCCCATTGACTTTTGCAAGGAATTTTTCCTCGGCGTCTGCCTCCACATTGATACAACTGTCCGCAATCTCTCCCACAATCATATTCAGAAACGGAGTCATATCCGCAATCATATTTTCGATCATCACTCCGGAAAATACGGCGACAAGAGATAACACCAGCATGGTAATACAAATGGTTACGTTATGCTTCATACCGGAAAGAGTCGTCTTAAGCGCCAGCGCAGCATTCAGTCGTACCCGCGTCTTTTCAAGTGGAATATGATTACGCTTAAACGAGTGTGTCAAAATTCCCTGCCGGAGTGCAACAATAGGCTCTACTTTTCTGATTTTACGCGAAGACATCCATACAACAAAGGAAACTGCCCCTCCCAAGACCCCAAGCGTCAGGAAAAATTGAATCGGCAGGAACCTGATTTCATAGGGGATACCCGTCTGCGACACCATCATCTCATTTACATAAGGAAACAGGACATAGGAAAGACCTGCGCCTGCCACGGCGATTGCCAGAGAAATCCCTGTAAACTGCAAAAGAAGGGAACAAACAAGCTGACGGCTAGTATAGCCCACCGCCTTGAGCGCGCCAAGGTTCTTCATATTCTCCTGGATATAGTTAATGATATTGGACGCGATTACAACCAGTGCAATCAGAAGTATCAAAAATGCCATTGCACTCATAATCGCTGAACAAATCATTTGGGAAATGTAACGTGAACGGGATACCATGTCATAGGTATTGCTTACCGTTCGTGCGGCAGCGAAGCGCGCAGAAACGGCATCCTTTAGCATTGCGTCATAATCCACACTTTCTGTCTTATCGTTAAGCCGTATCGAGCAAAGTGTCGAAAGAGGCGCGCATCCGGCGTCCTTAAGCTCTTGATAACAGTCCTCGGTAAGCAATATCCCGCACATACCGCAGTTGTGAGAGCCTGTCATGGCACTGTTAAAAAAACCGCACACAGTATAAGACATTTTCTGGTTCCCGATGGAGATATCTATTTTCTTGCCAATGTCAATATTGTCTGATTTGTACAGGTATGGCATGTAGACTCCGCTTGTATAGCTGCTGTCCTCGACTATCTCGATTTTTCCTACCGGTCGGGAAAGGGCGGCTTCCTTCTCCATGAAGATAAGCTCTGTGTTCATTTCACCGCCGTTATACTCAAAAATTCCTACCATGTGCATGACTGAAGCCAGGAAATATTCTGCCGTGCGCTCGTCTTCTTCAATCGCAGCCTTAACGAAATCCTGTATTTCTCTGCTGTCGCCGTCGATTGCAAAGGTTACATGCTCTGCATTCAGCCTGTCGTGGCAGCGGTCAAAGTTCTGTTTATAGTCCATGGACAGCACAAGCCACAGGTTCAGCATGAGCGCCCCAAGGAAAATAAGTACAATAATCGCGGCGGTCTGTCCCTTTGCCATGCGCAAATTAGAACGGGCAAGAAGAAAACTTTTTCTCATATCTACCACCCCATTTCTATAAGGAAGGAGGATAGCTTTTCCTGCCTTGCCGCGTCGTCCGGAGCATGAGATGTGTATTTCCCAAGCTCACACTCTCCCAGAATTACACCGTCCTTTAAGTACAGAATACGGTTGCCCCGCCGTGCAGAACGCATGTCATGTGTCACCATGACAATGCTCTGGCCCATCTCATTAAATCGGGTCAGCGTATCCAGCACATCCAGACCGGTCTTTGAGTTGAGGGCGCCTGTGGGCTCGTCGGCAAACAGGATTTCCGGACTGTTTATCAGGGCGCGGACCATTCCTGCCCTCTGGGCTTCTCCTCCTGAAATCTGTGTAGGGAACTTCTTTTGCGTTTCCTCGGAAATGTCCACAGCGGCAAACAATTCCTTGGCTTTTTGCAGGATTACTTTTTTATCCCTGCAGGCAAGCAGCCCTGCCGCCAGTACATTATCCATCACAGACATTCCGTCAATCAGATATATCTGCTGGAATACAAATCCACAATGGCCCCGCCTAAACACCGCCAACTCGTCCTGGTTAAGCTTCGAGATTACTTGCTCTGCAAAGGTGATTGTACCAAGGGTTGGGGTATCCATCCCCGACAGAGCGTACAAAAGCGTGGACTTTCCCGCGCCGCTTGCGCCCATAATTACGGTAAAATCTCCTTCATATAATTCCAGGTCAATATTTTTCAGAACGTGCTGGAGGCTGCCGCCGCTTGAAAAGGATTTGCTTAAGGCTTCGGTTTTCAGTAATATTTTCTTCATATTCAAATCTCCCTTGACTACGGTTCCTTGCATTTGTTGATTACACGTTCTATTTTATTGTTTCAAATCTTATATGTCTTTAGGCAATCCTTAAAGATTCCTTAAATCCTTTTCCACTATTTTCTACGCGAATATTGCAAATAAAATTTGCATATGCTATAATGCCATTAGGCTAAGAGATATAAGTTATCCATATCGGACAACGAACGAATACCCCAGAGTTGCAGCTCTGGGGTATTCTATTCCGTTCTGGCATGGTGGCTTAAACCATAGGCCGGTTACCGACTATTTGTCTACCTACTGCTCAAACAAATCCCCACAACCACCTCCAACCCTTCCTCACCGTTCTTTACCACAAGCTCACCGTTCATCTCCCTCATAAAATAATCCGAAATATAAAGCCCAAGCCCCGCCCCTTCTATATTCTTCACATTACCTCCGCGCTTGAATTTCTCCCTCAAAAGTGGAAGCTCATCCTCACAGACACCGCCTCCGTAATCTTCGATATGGACATCCAAACGCTGTCCGCCCCTGCATACCTTTACATCTATTTTCGTGCCCGCATATTTATAAGAGTTGGCGAAAATATTGTCGAACACCTGCTGCAGCCTAAGTGGGTCTGCGTATAGCATACATTCCGGAATGGCAGGAATCACTCCTCGGTGGAGATAGTCCGCGCTTTCAAGCATTTCCTTTAGAGCCTTACTCTCCATATCCTCAGGCGTCACTGTGAGCTGCTTAAGCTCCTCCAAGGTTGCCGTAAACAGGTTCGTAATGAGTGCGTTAATCTGATCCGCTTTTCGGATAATCTGGGTATAATTATCCCTAAGTCTCTCATTATCCGCCAGCGCCGCCCCTACTTCTGAAGCCGCCTTGATGCTTGCAACAGGCGTCTTAATGTCATGGGACAGCTTTGCAACAAGCTCTTTCTTGCTGGCGTTTGCCTTCGCTTCTGCCAAACGTGCCTTCTTAAGCTCTGAGCGCATGATGTCAAAGCTCTCCGTAAATGCCCCAAACAAATTCTGCCTGTCCATTGTCAAGGGAATATCCAGATTGCCCCCTGCTACACGCTCTGCAAATCCTTTTAACTTCTGGAAGGGTTTTATAATGACTTGGTTTAAATAAACGAAATATCCGATACACATGCCGCATTGCAGGAAAAGGGCTGCCATCAATACAAAAATGTAGGTCTGCTTTTGCTTCTTAAAAACCTGCCGGCTGTCATTGTCAATGAGAAGCTTCCCCACAACCTGCCCGTCAACCGTAAGATCGAGTATTGTATCCCTGTGAAGCACAGCCATATTGATACTGTCGCTCAATCCCTCTTTGGTTTGGAATAAAAGCTCTCCCTCCATATCCAGAACAGTATAATCAAGGCTTGTCTGGCTCTTGTGTGTTTCTAAGGCACTCCAGTCTGACTGGACTGACTGAACCGTTTCATTTACCAGAACGGAATCCTGCCGATTTTCTGTATCACGAAGGACAAACAGAATAATGACCGCCACCTCCACGGAGAAAAGAAACAGTAAGCCTGCCAGAAAAGTTCGTTTCCTCATCATTTCCCTCCGCAGAATCTATAACCTTCGCCCCAGACTGTAAGAATGTATTCCGGTTTGCCGGCATTGCGCTCGATGGCTTCACGAATTTTACGGATATGTACGTTCAATGTACCGTCTCCTGTGAACCTGTCGCCCCAGACCTCGTCAAACAATTCCTGCTTTGAGACTGCCTTATTTTTATTCTTGATTAAATAGGACAGAAGCTTGAATTCCAACGCAGTCAGTTTGACGGCATTTCCCTCAACCAATACCTGCTTCGCCTGAAAATCCACAGTCAAACGCCCGTCGGCATATCTGGTGTCTTCGGCGTCCGTACCGTGTCTGAGGCGTTTTAATACAGCCTGTACCTTTGCAAGCAGGACGCCCAGGGAATAAGGCTTCTGAACGTAATCATCCCCTCCGATATGAAAGGCGATAATCTTGTCGTCATCGCTGGTACGGGCAGAGATAAACAGGATGGGAATCTCCGTCTTTTCCCGCAGCTCTTGGCAAAGCTCAAATCCGCTGCCGTCGCCCAGGTTGATATCCAGAAGCAAAAGGCTTACTGTATCCTGCCTGAGAAACTCTCTGCATCCGGCCACGCTGTATACTGCCGCCGTCTTGACTCCAAAGAGATTAAAATACTCCGCTGTGCTGTCTGCAAGGAGTTTCTCATCATCTATGATTAAACAATCGTATCTCATTCTTTACCTCCGATTAAAATTATGCTAACATTAGCTTACTATATATCGGAAAAAAAGAAAAGAGGTACTCAGACAGCAATTCTCCTTCTTTTCATGAATCTTTTGAATATATATTTATTTGCCGATATCTCCAGCCAGTCATCCAGTTTTTCAAGCTGGACAGAGCCATATTTTCTCTCCAGCGCCCTTTCAAGCAAATAGTCGCAGATACGCGAATTCTTCGGAAGCAGAGGGCCGTGAAGATAAGTTCCGATTACATTTTTATAAATCACTCCTTCATAACCGCTTTTGCCATCATTGCCCGCGCCGTATAACACCTTGCCGAAAGGCCGGCAGCCCTCATTAAGAAAGGTACGCCCTCCGTGGTTCTCGAAGCCCACCACCGGAATATCGGACAGCTCGCTGTCCAGGATAATATTTCCAATCAGCCGCCCTTCTCCTTGTTCTGTGTAGATATCCAACAGATTTAACCCTTCTATCAAGCCTTCATCAGTCTGATAATATTTTCCAAGAAGCTGATAGCCCCCGCAGACTGCGATTACAACGCCGTTATTTTCTACGTAATCCCGAAACTTCTCCTGTATCTTCTTAAGCCTCCGGCAGACAAGCATCTGCTCACGGTCAGACCCTCCTCCTAAAAGCACGATATCAAGCTTCGTAAAATCAATATCCTCCTCTGTATTTAACTCTATCGTTTCCGCCCTGATTCCGCGCCAGAGGCATCTCTGCATCAAACATGCAATGTTTCCCCGGTCTCCATACAGATTCAAAAGCTCAGGGTAAAGATGCCCCACCGTAATTTTCATACTCGATTTATCTCTCATTCTTCGTTCTCCCAAGTATTGAAGGTTATTTTCCTGTCCTGCATATCCGTTTCAGCATATTACGGGTTCCAAACAGAGCAGTATAATTCACAAGCACATACAGATTACCGCTGCCTTTCTCGATATATCTGCGTACAGCCTTTTCCACGTCCGGCTCAAGCTCAGAGGAAATCCCCGCATATTTCAGCCGCAGCATCAAGTCCTGGCAGCGGATTCCGCTGGCCGTGACAGAGCCTTGTCCCATCCCCGAAAGCCGTTCAAAATCTACGTCCCATAGCCAGGAAATATCTGCGCCGTCCTGATCATTGTCGTTGATAACCACCACCAACTCCTTCGGTGAAGCGTCCTGCATGATCACATTGATATTCTGATTAAATCCGGTGGGATTCTTCGCCAGATTCAACAGAATCCTCTTATCGCGAAGCCTGAATTCCTCCATCCTCCCATTTTCCGGACGGAAGCCTGCAAGCGCCTGCTGAAAACCTTCTGCCTTTATCCCCGCTGTACGCAATGCCGCATACGCTGCCAGAATATTATATACATTATAGAAGCCCTTATGGGCTGACCGAAAGTATCTTCCCCCTACCGAAAACGCAATTTCCTCCCCAAGCTCAATATTTTGTCCCTCAAACTCTATCTTTGGTCTTTGAAATCCACATTCAGAGCAAGCATAATCCCCAAGCTGCCCATAGTGATAGAACCGATAGGAAAGCCGGGCGCCGCAATGCCGGCAGAACCTCCCCTCTCGTATCTCCTTTGTCTCATCACCTTCAATCACCCGTTCACTGATTCCGTATGCCGCAAAATCATTACCGCTGTCCATGCCAAGGAACGCGGACAGGGGATCATCCCCATTTAACACAAGCTTCATCTTAGGGGCAGACTGCACAACTTTAGCCAGGATATCTATGGTGGCGTCAATCTCTCCGTACCGGTCCAACTGATCTCGGAACAGATTCGTGAGCACCATATAATCCGGTTTAAAATACCGGAAAACTTCCTTGGTTGAAACCTCGTCTATCTCAATACAGGCATAATCCGCATCTAAATCTCCGTTCAATTTTGTGCCTAAAGCAAATGCTGCCGCAACGCCATTTAACATATTAGAACCAGTATGGTTACATACCACCCTATATCCTTCCTCCTCCAACGCCGCGCAGAGCAGATTATTCACCGTGGTCTTCCCGTTTGTCCCGCACACAACAAAGACCCCTTTTCTCACCTGCCCTGCCAACTCCTTAAGAATAGAGGGGCAGATGCCAAGCGCAATTCTCCCCGCCCATGTAGCGCCCTGCCGATGAAAGATATAGACACAAATCTTTTCTGTAATTTTCGCCGCCCAGGCGGCTAACCTCCTGCGTAATCTCATATTCTATTCTTCTGAAACGCTTCAGAATTTTCCTCCGGTTCCGCCATGTTTTCTGCCGGAGGACGACGTATGTGTGGTAGAGCCGCGAGAACTGCCCGTACTGCTTGTAGTGCTTGAAGTATCCTTTTCTTCTTCCTTCGGCTTCTCCCTGCGGTCAACATGCTTATACAGGTACAGGTCATTCTTTTTCGTCAGCTTCAGGCTGTCCTTCTTAACATAACTGCCAGCCTCTGTCTGGCTGTAAACGGATTTCAGCTTACTTCTCATAATCCCTGTGGCAATCAGAGCGATCACAAACCCTACGGCAAGCGCGACTACAAGATCAAATATAAGCTCAAAGGGATCCTTGGGAAGATGGTCTGCATCATAGGGCTCCCCTGTCTTCGCCTGGGTTATGTAATCATCGCACATTTCGGCAAAGGTGGTAAATGCCCACGCATAATCTCCATCACTTAAATCGCTCAGGATCATGTCGGCTATATATTGAAGCCCTGCATCCGTAAACGCTGTGATTCCGAAGCCTGATGTTGATATGTACCAGTCCCTCTCCTCCATGCTTATGAGAAACAGAATCCCGTCTCTCTCGTTTCCGAAACCATAGCCGTTCGCATCATAAAAATCATCGGCATAATCCATGGCAGTCGCCCCTTCCAGGGAATTGACCGTGACCACTACGACATCCACCTGCTGACGCTCGCTAATCTCATTTAACTGCTCAAGAAGCTCGCTTCCTTCGCTGCCTGTAAGCAAGCCTGCTTCATCCACAAATCTCTGCATATCGCTCACGGCAAACGCCGGACATACCATTATTACAGACAAAAGCAGAGCCAAAAATATTTTACATAATTTCTTTTTCATGCCTATCACCTCCTTACAGCAGCCAGAGCAGGGCTAAAATGGCATAGAGCGCACCGCCTATAACTCCTGTCAGTCCAAACAGCCACTTTTTATACGCTGCCTTATCCACCGGCAGATCACCCACCATCTTACCGGTCTGGCCGTTCATAGCAAAAAGATAATTCTGGCCGTTCCATGTTGTATTCAGTAGCCAGACGGGGAAAAGAGCATATTCTACCTTTCTGTTTTTCAACTGGATACTGCCGTTTTCCTTCGTAACCGTCGTATATCCCTTCACCGTCGCGTCAAATGCTTCCTGTGCGCTCTTTCGTATTCGGGCATTCGCGCGCTTTGCGCTCTTTTTGGAATCCACGTCATATTTGTCTGCCAGATAGCCGGCCAGATACGCAGTCTGGAATTTTACCGCCTTTGAAAAATCAAAAGGTTCAAGAGAATCCATCAGATCGTCCGGCATCTTCGTAGAGCCGTCAACGGGAATCTTCTCAAATCCAAGGCTTCCGCTTCTGCTTACAGCAAAAAAACGGGTTTCGGTATACTCATATTTACTGTCACTCCATCTCCGGACTTTTGTTGCTTCATAGCGCATATTTACGTCGGCGCTGGCATCGAACAGCCAGAAGGGGACATACACGCCTTTTATTTCGTCAATGTGGTTTTCATCCTTAAACACCTTCGGAAGCAGGCGTTTTCCTTCATAATGCTTCCGAAGGGCTTCCTTCGCGGCCTTTTTATCCAGTTTAAAGGGAATCACATAGTCTGGCTTCAACTCTCCGGAAAACTGCCCCATCATTACCACCGGATTCCCACAGAAGGGACAGGAGGCTGCCGCAGTGTTCTCATCACACGCAATCTCGCCGCCGCAGGATTTACATACATAAGAATGAAGCCTGCCCTCCTCACCCTCCTGCCACTCTGCGCCGGAAGCAGTCTTCCATCTCATGTCGTCTTTCTGGTCATTCTTCAATTCACTGTCATAACTTGCCAGCGTTTCCATATCGAATTTTGTGTCACAGTAAGGACACTTCATCTTTTGTGCTGCGCTGTCAAAGGCAATGGCGCCGCCGCAGCGCGGACATTTGTATTCTTGTATTGCAGCCATCTGTTTTCTCCTTCTATATCTGAATTGTAACGTATGTCCTTTAGATACACTCTAAAGAGCTGTCGGGAGGATATCCTCACACGATATCTCCTGACAGCTCGCCGACCCTTATCGCTTATTCTTCGCCCCTGCTTATTCGCCTGCTGCCGATATCTGGGCTTCAACATCCGCCCTTGCTTCTTTCAGCCAGTCCTTAACCTGGTTTAAGGTCTCGATCATCACATCATAATCTTCGTCGGGGGCATCCTCGTCGCTTTCAAGGGCATCTTTGCACTCTACAAGCGCGGCCTGCATTTCCTGGAATTTTCCAAAGGTCTGTTCATCGATTGCATCCGCATTTTCATTCATCATGTCTGCAATCTCGTCAAACTCCTCGCTGACTTCATTAAAGGTATCAATCGCCTCCTGCTTCTTTCCACTGTCCCCACAGCCTGACAGGCCAAACATCAGGGCAAAAACCATCACCATACACATCATTAATTTCATTGTTCTTTTCATACTGAGCATTTCCTTTCTTTTTTTACATTTTATCTTTTTAAGTCCCATAGCGAAAACCCCCTTCTAAAACGCAGTATACAATAACAATCTACAAAAATGTACGAACCGGCATAAATCGACCAGGAACCGCATTGAATCGACCATCCCCTCAAAGTGACACACTCAAAATGAACTGGCCTTCCTTAACCGAAAAATCATATATGCCTCCATACCGTTTTACAATAGCACAGATGCTGCGTACGCCAAGCCCATGCCCCGCCTCGCCGGCAATCGGAAGCCCATGGTCGAACAAAATGTCTGCGTCACAGGAATTGACAATCTGTAAAAATATTTTTCTGTTTTTTTCATACATAGAAACTTTAATCGTACCGGACAATCCTTTTTTCTTCCGCTTCTGGCAAGCGTGCAATGCATTCTCCAACGCATTGCTCAGCAGCACACACAAATCACTTTCAGACACCGGAATACTCTGAGATATTCCTACCTTGAACTCGATTGAAATACCGTACTCTCCGGCACGTTCAGCAAAGGCTGAAAAAATCAGATTCGCCATTTCGTTCTGACAGAATACCGTAATCTGATTTCCCTCCATCCCTGAACTGATTTCTTGGATATACTCCTGCGCCTGTCCATATCTCCCGTTTTCAATGCAGGAAGAAAGATACTGCATATGGTGGCGCAAATCATGTCGGTAAATGCTTGTTTTCCGCTGCGACTCCCGTAAGGCTTCTATTTCACGGACAGCCTGCTTTACCTGTAAATTCAGGCATTCCTGCATTTCTTCCAACCGGCTGCGTTTCCATTCCTCTGCCGAAGTACGGAATACAAACATCAGATATGCCACGCTGCATACAAAGGGCATAAATTCCAACGCAACCATATTTCCGTTCATAAGGAGTTTGGTGTAGATACGCGTCACATAATCAAAGCCATAGTATAACGCTGGCACTAGGCCGAACTGGAGTTGCACCGAAGCCGGATAATGTGAAAGGGAACGCACGGACGGCGCAATGAACCACAATAAGACCAGTAAAAGCGGAAGCGTTACAGTCAGTTCTACGATACTCTGCATCAAAGAGCCGCCTGAGAAAATCGCCGCTGCCAGCAACGCCAGCCACCGGCGGAATTGGCAGCAAAGATATGCGGTCAGAACCGAAATTACCGGCCAGAGCAATCTTTTATTCAGGACACAGAGTATTACTGCCAAAGGAAGGTGTGTAATCAGCGGATACAGGTAACCTGTGACAGACAAACCACCGCCAAAATAGACTACTCCCTGAAACAGAAGAATCACCGCCATACAGCCCACTATGGCAAGACATTTCCTCCATGTCCAGACAATATCGCAAAATGCCATGGACAATACCATTCCAAAAACGGCAACAGCGGTAAAGTTGAGCAAACAAACAATTCTCATAATACAACTACCTCTTTGCTGCGAAATGCGTATTCCAGATACCGCCTTTTGATTTCAGAACATTTTCCATGGGGAATCGGGATTTCTGTAAGGCTGTCCAATGTAATTGCCTTATAAGATATATTTTGTATATACTCCATATTTACCAGGAAGGAACGGTGCGGACGGAGGAAACAGTCATATTGCTTAAGTTTTTCACACAGCTCATCCAGGCTTCCGGCGCTTTCCAGAACCTTTCCGTTCTCCAGATGGAACACCAGTGTACGTCCGGTTACTTCGCAGTATTCCAGCTTTTCCAGATTAATCCGTGTAATGCCGCTTTTACAGCGTAAAACCAGGCTGCATTGCTGAATCTTTTCACATTCAAAGACAACCGAATCCATCATCCGGAAAAAACTCTCCTCGCTGACAGGCTTCATCTGATAAAAATATGCGCCGACAGTATAGGACTCCACCGCAAACTCAGAAGAAGATGTCAAAAAGATTATTTTTACTGCGCTGTCATACCTACGGATTTCCTTGGCCAAGCTGATTCCGTTTTCACCTGGCATTAGAATATCCAGAAACAGAACATCCCAACGCACTCCCTTTTCAATCTCAGCCATAAGTTCAAAAGGGCTGCGAAATGCCGTATATACAATTTCCCGCTGATGTTCTAGGCAGTATTGGTCAAACAACGCACTGATTTCATTCAATACAGATAAATCATCATCACAAAATGCTACCTTTATCATGATAATATCCTTATTTCCTTTCACCCTTGGAATATAATGACAATACTTGACAGATCCACCAATGGACATTAATATAACACCATGTAACATAATATGACAGAATTCGACCTTATGACTGCCGTTGGCGTAAAATGTAGCCGAAACTGCGCGAATGGTATCTGTAAGCTATTAAAATGGAGTGTATACATATGAAAATGCGACAATTTTTGACCGCGCTGGCTGCGCTTGTAATGATGTGCTGGTATTTTACTGTATCTACGTCAAAAGCAGACGACCTGACAGTGGAAGCGCCGGTGTTTTCCGCCCGCATAGAATATTCCTCCCAGGGTTATATTGTAAAAGGCACATTTACAGAATTCCCTCCCGACATTAACCGTGCCGAAACCCTCTATTCACTGGATGGCGAGACCTATCAAAGCTCTGGAGAGGAATGGAACATAACAAAATGGAGCGACGGTCCCTGGACTGACTGGGACGAAGCTATGCTGGAAAAATTCCAGAACCAGACCTGCCTCCACTCCAATACCGAGCCGCTGAAAAGCTACCTTGCAGGGAAGCTAGACTGCTTCTATGTAAAACTGCGCCTTACCAGGGAAAACGGAATAACCTATGACACCCAGGCGGCGGTGATTGAGCGAGGCGCCTCAAGTCCGGTTCCGGAGGAAATGACTCCCATTGCAGGGTTCGCCCCTTCCCTGCGCGTTAAGACCTTCCGGCCGTTCTCCTATTACGGCAGGTATGAGATTACCGTGAGCGAGGATGCCACAGATGAGGAGATTTCTGCATTTTTACCGGATACGCTTCCGATTCAAATCGATCTTCTAAAAGGAATTGACGCTGTCGCCAACGGTATCATTGATTGTCCCGTTACGTGGAAGCCTTTATCCAATCTCCGGCTTACCGCAGGCGAAAGCGTGACAATCCCGGACGCAGCCGAAGAAATTGTGATTGCCGCCGGTACGGTGCTGGACACGCCGCTAGGTGGTTTTCAGTTGAATGAAGCATTGGGAATCAATCAGCATGGCATGAACGACGAGGTGAGACTGGTTCTGAACGTTATAGAAAAAGGCAGCAGTCCATCAGGCGCATTGGCATGTGATTTCAATGGACTGGATGTGGCATTTCACCAGAAACCAACAGGCGCCACAGCGATTCGGGCATATACCTTGTCTGAGGGCGAGACAGAATGGACAGAGCTTCTCAATCCTCCGCTGCTTGAGGCGGTCAACTCTCAGCCCTCTACCGCAAGCAGCGGTTACACATACGTGTTAGATAATACTCATGAACTATACCAGTCTTATATGGCCGCCCAAAACGAAGGCAGAGAACCTACCCCCTTCTTTATCGGCCTTAAAATCGAGGGAGGCGTCTATGACGGCCAACAGCTTATACTTGCATGGCCGGACACCTATGACCTTCCTCTTGACCTGCCAAAATTGGGCGGCTCAGGAGGAAACGAGGACAACGCTGGCGCTAATAATAAGGGCGACGCCACAGATGAGGGACAGAGGCCAAAGCTGCCGCAGAATGCAGAAGGAGACGGGCAGCTAAAGGCGCCTTCCCAGAATACCGGTGGGGAGGGACAGCAGAGTTCGCCTTCCCAGAATACTGATGGGGAGGGGCAGCTAAAGGCGCCTTCTCAGAATACGAACGTGAAGGTTGATAGCGTTGTACCTTTATTCGGGAACTCCGGCATAAAAACGCAAAATAAGAGCGAGCCGCAGATAGCCGACGGATATGCTGCTGCCCCACAGACTTCCACGACGGTGCAAGACGCAGAAAGCACAACTGCTAAAGAAAACGCTTCACTCCCAACCTCTCCGAAAAACACAGGAAGCGGCGCGCCGGCCAAGAGCCACACATCAATGCCGCGCCTTGCAGTTTTTACCCTTATCATCGCCGTTCTCTGTATCGCCGGCCTTTTCATTGCCGCAACTGTAAGAAAACGGACAATTAGGGACAAGCAGGGAACTCCATAATAAATTCCGTCCCTTTCCCCACGGCGGACTGGGCGCTGATTGTACCGCTAAGCTCCGCCATGATACTCCTCGCAATGTACAGCCCAAGCCCGGTGCCGGTCCCTCGGTTATTCTCTCCTACATAAAATCTCTGGAAAATGTGAGGCAGTTCCTCCGGTGAAATCCCGCAGCCTGTGTCCTTCAAAGCCACATAGATTTTACTGCCTTTCATCCATGCTGATACCGTTATGCTTCCATTGCAGGGCGTTGCCCTTAATGCATTGTAAATAAGATTCTCAAACAGAATATTTATCTTTTCCGGACAGGCCATCAGGAACGCCTCCTGTTTTGGAGACTCCAGGAAAAAATGTACTGACCGCACTTCTGCTTCTCCATGGTAAGTATCGTAAACTTCTGAAAGTATTTCTTGAAGCGACATCCGCACCCGTTTCCCTTCGATTTTATCCAACGCATTAATGGCAGAAAGTCCCTGAAGACGCCGCGCCATCTCCTGCTGTCTGGCTTCTGCCTGGTCAAGATAACCTTGCAGCTCCATATCCACTCCCACTCCGCTTTTGCGGATGGCTCGAATGAAAGACTGGGTGGCAAATACGGGCGCTTTTAAATCGTGAGCCATGTCAGAAAAAAATGCCTTGCGCTCTTGCAAAAGCTGAGTGACTTCCTCCGTACGCTTTTTCACCTGTTCTTCTAAATGATTGGTGAGTATCGCATTTTCCCTGAGAATACGGCGGCTGCGCAAAACCATCATAGCGCCGAACAATATCACCAGCAAAAGGCCGCACCACTCAAACTGCCAGAAAAACCGAATCGGTTCAAACCGGTTGGAAAATATGAGATTGGTAAACAGTCCTGCTCCAAACACGAGACAGCATGTCAATGTGTACTGGCTTTCCCTGCTTTGCGCCATGATACCCTGCCGCGCAAAAAACGCCGCGCAGCAAAAGGTAAAAAGGTAATAGAAATCTGTCAGCCTGCCATGGATAAAAACTGCACAAGGTATAAACGGAATAAGCAAACTTAAAGGTAACAGAACCAGCGGCAGCAATAGCAGCGCCGGACGTATCCGCCTCCAGGCTTTGCCGCTATCCGAACCGGAGGCCAGAACAGTAAGCTGTACCACACAGAAGCACAGACAGTATAATGCCACATTCTGCACCAGGAACCAATACTGTGCCGCGGCCATGGAAAAAAGATATACAAAGTATCGGAACATATAGACGGAGTAACAACAGCATAAAAGGCCAAACCAGCGGCTTAAACCGCCCCCTGTCCGCCACAGAAACATTGTGAACACCGCCAGAGACAGCGGTACAAGTAAGGCAAGGGCGTAGGCGAAGCTTTGAATATTGCCCATCCTCCGGATTGTTTCTTCCGTACCCAGAGCAGGCGGGAAATACATTCCGCTGTAATATCCCTGTTCTGATACCGTCTCTACATTGAGGATATGGTCTCCTGGCGCCAGCAGGAACGTAATCTGTCCGTTTCCTTCCCCCTCGTCAAGCCGTATTCCATCCAGGGAAATCTCATACTTGACAGCAAGCCGGGGAAAATCCACAGACACAAGCTGAGGGGCGCCGACATAGCGCAGAAGCATCTGATAGCGCGCACGGCCATGGGGCGATACTGATATATCGCCCCGCTGAAGATTTGAAAATTCGCCAATATAGGTAGGCTTGTCCGTTACACGTCCATCTGAAAGAAGCCATCCGTCAATCAAAAAGACGGGAGTATCCCTCTCAAACTCCCTCTCTGTTAAAGATATCATACCGGATTTTCCGTAGGGAGGAGGCGTCTGGTATTTATTATCCATATAAAAAATCATAGTAAAAAAGACCGCCACAACGGTCAAAGCTGCCAATGACTGCAACAACGCCTTTTGCTGTTTCATAAGCGCCTCTCCTTCTAATCTGGCGAAACAAAGCGATATCCCTGTCCCCATACTGTCTCAATGAAATGATGGGCTTCCCACGCCTTATCAAGCTTCCTCCGAAGACGGGACATGTGTATCTGCGCCACCTGCCGGTCGTCCCCAGGCTGACTGCCAAAAACCATCTCAAAGACCTCCTCCGGCGAAAAAATCTGTCCCGCATGTTCTGAAAGACACCACAAAATATCAAACTCTGCAGAGGTGAGGGACAATTCTTTTCCATCCATCAGCCCCCTGCGTTCTGCCAAGTCAAGGAGAAGCGGGCCGTAACGGAACTGAGTACGGCTTTGCCGAGCCCTGGAAACCCTGATACGGGTCTCCACCTTAGCCCAAAAAAGTTCAGGGGGAGTATCCTTGGTAATATAATCTATGCCGCCGGCTGCAAAGCCCTCTAACTGCCTGTCTGATTCAGTAAGGCAGCTCAGGAAGATAACCGGTACGTCCATCAGGCCACGAAGCCTTTTACAAATAGAGAAGCCATCCTCGCCAGGTATCATCACATCTAACAGTATACAGTCGCAAGGCCCATCTGACGCCATCTTAAGGGCCTCCCCGCCATTTTGTGCCATATAAACAATACAGCCATGGGCACGCAGTATTTCCGCCCAATAGGCACGTTCATCCAAATCGTCGTCCACTAACAGAATCCTCCAGGCGCTGTCCAAACGTTCCCCAGATACCGCCGGCTCTTTGCCAGACCTGAGCATTTTCGTCCCTGTCTGATGTAAAAAATGCATATACGCCTCTTGAACCTGACTGCGCCGATGTCTCGATACCGGAATATCATGTCCATTCTTCGTCGCGATACAATTTACATCAATAGCCTGAACATAACTGAGGTTGACAAGATAAGCGCGGTGGGTCTTAATAAACTCCGGCCTGTCCAAAAGCTTCTTCTCAAAATCTGCCAGAGCAGCGGTTATTTCATGAATGGCGCCGTCTTCCAAATGGAACGATACTGTCTTATCAATAACCTCCACATACTCAAGTCTTGAAAAAGCAACTCTGACAACCCCTTTACGGCTCTTTAGCACAAAGCCCTGCTCTCCCTGTACGAACAGCTTGCTCTCGACGCTGTCTAGCAAAGGGAAAAGGGAATTCTCATCTACCGGCTTTAGCAGATAATAGTACGCTCTCACACTGTAACTTTCCACGGCAAATTCCGACGACGCGGATACAAAGATAATCTCGACATTTTTATCCAGCTCTCTCAGCTCACGCACCGCCTGCGCACCGCCTCCCCCTGACATGAGCGCATCTATCAAAACAAGGTCGTATTCCCCGCCTTCAAGCTCGCACAGGAAATCGGTAATGTTACAATAAGAGCGACAGTCAATACTTACCCCACGGCTTGACTGATATTTTGCAATCTCCCCTGAAAGACGGGCTAACTCCTGCTCATCTTCATCGCAAATTGCTATCCGCATGGTTTAAACCTCCTACTACAAATCTTTATACTTATGATACCATACCACATTCTGAGTCTGCAATCAAATGCCTGTCGGATGTAAAAAATTCGGATAAATATACTGGTTATTGTAGGTGCTGCATGGTATAATTCTGTATATTGGTATGGATAATGTATAATTGAAAGAGGAATGATAATTATGGTAACTTCTGTTGACTCCTACATTTCCCATAACGGAGAACATCTGTGGGATTTTGAGATTTTATCCGACTTTCATTATGAAAATGTAAACCGGATTCATCCGTTGAAGCAGCGAGATGTCTTTGAACTTATAAATGCCGTTAAAAATGATTCCCATATTACAGGCGTCATTGTCTTTGGAAGCGCCATCCGTTTTGATTGCCACTCTATGAGTGACTTAGACGTATTAATTATACGTGACGATACCCTGCTAAAAATTGATGCCTCTTTATCAGAAGTGAGAAGTGAATTAGATATTATTTTCAATACAAAATTAGGAAACCGGCTGAAAGCTGAGATAAGCAAAACCGGCGTAATCGTATACAGGAGGTGCTGATATGTGTGATATTCGTTTTTTCAAATCTGCATATCATTGTTATGATGTTGCTGCAAAACTAATGACTTATTATAAGCAGGATGAAATGTACTTAAATGACGTTGCTTATAATTTGCAACAGTGTGTTGAAAAAACACTAAAGGCTTTTTTAGAATGTAAGGGAGTTACGATTCCACAGACACATAGTATCCATAAATTGGTTTCTATGTCCAAAAATAATGGTTCTGCCGTAATCATAACCGATTGGATTGAAGCCAATCAATATGAAATTGAAACCTGGGAGTCTGACACCAGATATAATTTTGATATGACTCTCGAATTTGAACGTATTCAATCCGGACTTAAAGAAGTCAAACATTTTCTGGATAAAAATCACTTAAATTATATATTGAATCCAGAACTCGATGAAGCCATGAAAGACAAACTGAAAACAAAACTTCCGCAAACACTTACCATACAGGATGATTTTGAATGGAACTGTTATTACAGCATTTTCAAAAAACAGCTATTACAACCATAGTATTATGAAAGGCAAAAAACATGAAAATAAATCTTGTATTTGATATCGACGATACAATGTACGACCTGATGGCGCCATTTAAGAAAGCCCATGAACATTTTTTTGCAGACAGGGTCAGTGCAGACCCCATGGAACTATTTAAAAAATCAAGAATCTATTCTGACATTATATTAGAGCGAGAAAAGAATGGTGAGATATCCAGTAGAGATTCCTTCCATGAACGACTCCGTATGACATACCAGGATGTGGGGCTTAATATCAAACGGGAAGAAAGCGACGAATTTGAAGCCAAGTACCGTTATTACCAGACTAATATCGAAATGTTTGATTTTATGAGGGAGGTTTTGGATTATTGTAAAGAGGCAGACCTTCCTATTGCTGTATTGACTAATGGGAACTATACGGGACAATGGAGAAAGGCAGAGGCTTTGAACCTTCAAAAATGGTTTTCGCCGGAACAGATTTTTATCTCCGGAGAGCTTGGCTATCATAAGCCAGATGTCCGCGCGTTTCAGGCTGTCGGTGAGCGTATGCTTTTTCAGCCGGATCAGACCTGGTATGTGGGGGATACTTATGAATCGGATATTACAGGGGCGTCTCATGCAGGGTGGCACACAATCTGGCTGAATCACCGGATGCGCGCCTGCCCTGATAAAAATTGTATTGCGGATAAAGAGATTTCAAGCGGAAAAAAGCTACTGCACCTGATTCGCTCTCTTTGCGCCGTCACATAACCTTCCCCACCCCCATCATAACCAACGCCATCACCCCTGCCACAGCATAGATTTCATTAATGACCAGACAGATTTTCATAAGAGGGTTTTTAACCTTCCCTCTCATATAAACGGCAAATGTAAATACCCCCGAAAAAATCATAAAAACCGCATATCCTCCTATGGTAATCTCCGCCGCCGGCGACTGAAGCGCCCACTCATGCTGACGAAGCAGTAATATCGTCCACGGCAGAAACACCATCACTCCCGCAATCCCCGTTAAAATACCTTTCAAGCTCTGTTTCATTCTCACTATCTCCTTTCATTTCTTCCGAAACATACAACCGCCACCGCCATACAAAGTCCTGTGAATCCAACCGCCACAGGCACCCACGGGATGAACTCCATCTCCGTTTCCGTAAGATTAGACGCCAACTCCCCGTACTTTGCCGTTATCACATAGAACGGATAATCCATAGGATAGGCAAACCACATCCTCGTGTTAATCATCAGAACCGACGGCACAATGGACGCCAGCCCGATTCCCACTGAAAATATAGGCGTCTGGATGCACACAGACATCATCCAGAAAAATGCAGTCATAGGAACTGCCGAAACGTACATCAACAGAACCTCCTTTAACACAAACAACGGCGGCAGCAGAAATTCATAGTCCTGCGTCTGGGATGCGATTGCGGCGCTCATGAAATACATTCCCGTCATCATTGCCATCTGGACTGCCGCCAGTGTCAACAAAACGGTATATTTTGCCATACAAAGCTTCCCCGTACTGACCGGAAGCGCAAGCATCCGCAGGATTCCATGGTTACTCCTCTCCGTCTGCCCAAGAAGCACCGTGCCAATTACCATGCTTGCCGGAAACATGAACCACGCCATTCCCATAAATCCCTGTATGAAAAAATTATACTCTGGGGAAATGCCCTCCGCCTGCATATCAAAATTCAAATGTGCGTTTAAAATAGACGGAAGCCAGAGTAATACTGCTGCAATTCCCAGAATCAATAAGATTCTGGAACGCCGTAGCTTCTTTAATTCCACTCCTAATAATGTGAGAAAATTCATGCCAACGACCTCCTGACTTTTAAAAATATCATTTCCACCGCGCCGATTAACAGAACCTCCGCCGCTGCCACAACCAGATAACTGACTACCTTTCCTGCTTTTGCCCCCTCTAATATCTGAAACGGCAGAGCAAAGGGAAAGATGGATAAAGCAAAATATTTCACCGGAATCATGGTTGCCATAAATACACATATCACATCAATTCCAAGGGGAATCCACATATTTTTCCACGCCGAGGCAGTCATGAGAGATATGAGAGCCACCGGAAGCAGCATACAGAAGGAATAGCCAAAGTTTTGAAGCAAATCCTTAATAAATGCGCCGTCTGCCCCGCCAAACCAGTGCAAGGTACAAAAGGTTAAAGATAACATCTCAATCACCAGAAGCACAATGCACATACCGGCCAGCAAAATGGTTTTTCCTATAAATATTTCCTCCTCCCTGACAGGCAGAGTCGTTATCCGCTGGATGGCGTTATCCGCATATTCAGTATGGTACATCATGCAGGATATAACGATAACCAGAAGCATATTCAGCATTGCCATCATCTGCCAGTCTGCCTGGAGAATAATCTGAAGGGGCGGCTTGGGAATATTGGCATACTGCTCAGAACGGACAGCTAATTCCAAAATGGGAACAAACGCTGCCAGACACCCTCCCAAAAGACATCCTGGAAGCACCCCTGTCCTTTTTATTTTCTTGTACTCTAATATCGTATTCATCTCGCGCCGCCTCTCTGGAAATTGTCTTCTTCAATCATTGCAAGAAATGTATCCTCAAGGTTATCCGCATCATAACCCTTCATCTCTGCCCTCTGCTTCAATTCCTCAAGTGTTCCCTCGAATAAAAGCCTGCCGTGATTTAAAATTCCGATATTGTCCGCCATCAGTTCTATTTCCGAAAGAAGATGGGAGGATACCAGAACCGTACATTGAAACTTCTCTGGGAGGGAACGGATTAATGAACGGATTTCATGAATTCCCACCGGATCAAGCCCGTTGGTTGGCTCGTCGAGAATCAGAATCGGCGGTCTGCCAATTAATGCGCTTGCAAGGCCAAGCCGTTGCTTCATACCGAGAGAATATTTTCTCGCCAGGCGCTTCCTCCACTGTGTAAGCCCCGTAAGCTCTAGCGCGTCGTCCACCGCCGACTTTGGCAGACCTAATATCCTGCGCACAATGTCTAAATTTTCCTCACCGGTCAGATTGCCGTAGAATGACGGGGCTTCTATGAAAGAGCCGACTTCTTTCAAAATTTCAATTCTGTCCTTAGGATACTTCTTCCCGTCTATTAAGAACTCTCCGTCCGTGGGCTTCGTAATCCCTAAGAACATCTTCATTGTCGTAGATTTGCCTGCGCCGTTAGAACCGAGAAATCCGTAGACGGTTCCCTTGGGGATGTGGAGGCTTACATTGGAAACTGCGGTAAAGCCTGCATATGATTTTGTCAAATGATAGGTTTCTATAATATTCATTTTTCACACTCCTTCGTTTGTATTTGGTATGCTTCTAGTGTACGCCTTTAACCTTACCTCCACCTTCCCGTAACCTTACATCTACCTTACATTTCACGTAAATGGCTCGATTTTCAAAATTGTTGATGTTATCATTACTTTAAAATGTATAGGGGGGATTACAATGATTTTAAATTTTTTGAAGAATAAACGGATACTGCTTGTAGACGACGAGCCACAGTTATGTGATATGGTTACTTCTATTTTATCTGAGGAGGGCTTTACGAATATCCGGACGGCAGGCAATGTAAGAGACGCCATGGCTGCTGCCAGTGAATTTCGTCCGGAATTTGCAATCCTTGACGTTATGCTTCCGGATGGGGACGGATTTTCTCTGATGGAGAAGTTGAAAAGCATGGCAGACTACCCGATTCTATTTCTGACCGCACGGGGCGAGGACGAGGATAAATTCAGAGGCTTCGGGCTTGGCGCAGATGATTATATGGTCAAACCATTTCTTCCGAAAGAGCTGGTTTTCCGCATCAGCGCAATCCTGCGGAGAACCTATAAGGATGAAAATCCTCTGGTAACATTAAACCATTGTGAGATTGATTTTGAAGGGGCGGAAGTAAAAAAGGAGCATGAATGTATCCCCCTGACAGCAAAGGAATATGCCCTTCTTCTTGCGCTCTACCGAAACGCCGGACGTATCGTAACCATTGACGCCCTGTGTGAAGCCGCCTGGGGCGACAATCCTTACGGCTATGAAAATTCTCTGATGGCCCACATCCGCAGGATTCGGGAAAAAATCGAGAAAAACCCTTCTAAACCAGAAGCCTTGCTCACGGTTAAGGGGCTTGGTTACAAACTGATTGTGCAATAATTTAAGATTGGAGGCCGCGGCATGAAAAGCGTTCCAAAGTTAATCCGGCGATTTCTCGCCATTTTGTTACTGAGTATAATCCTGCTTTTCTTTCTGAATATCATAGTTTTGATTACTCTTAGTCTCCAACAGACCCCCGGCGCCTCTGCCTGGACAACTGCTGTGGAAACAGGCGCAGCCTTGCAGAAGCAGGATACAGGGGATGGATACATTCTTGCCGAAGAAACCGCTTTAGAATTAGAGCGTGAACATGTGTGGGGAATTCTGATTGATAACCATACCCACAGGGTTATCTGGCACACGGATAATCTCCCTCCTGACATCCCCCTGGAATATTCTCTGTCCGATATTGCGGCTCTCACCCGCGGATATTTAATGGATTACCCAACATTTCCAGGCGAAGCCGCGGATGGCTTGGTTGTCCTTGGCTATCCCAAAGACCGATATTGGAAACACATGTATCCCAACTGGGACTATGATTTTATAGCAAATCTTCCCAAATATGTGTTAAATGTGCTGATTGTGAACGGGGGGCTTATTTTTCTAATCTATTTTATTGCTAACATGAAGCTTCTGCGCTCGGTAAGGCCCATTGCAGAAGGGATTCAAAAGCTGCCTACCAAGGAGACGGTCTGCGTAAAGGAAAAGGGATTGCTGTCTGAGCTTGCCGCGAATATTAATCAGACTTCTGAGCTTCTGGAATTTCAGAATTATCAGCTAAAGAAAAAAGAGACTGCCCGCGCCAACTGGATTGCCGGAGTTTCCCACGATATCCGCACGCCCCTTTCCATGGTGATGGGATATGCAGGACAGCTTGAGAACAGCCCGCGCCTCACGGCGGATGAACGTCAGAAGGTGTCCGTTATCCTGCGGCAAAGTGAACGGATGCGCAATCTGGTTAATGACTTGAACCTTGCCTCAAAGCTTGAATATGATATGCAGCCGATTCACCGCACCCTGGAAAATGCAGTCGCTATCGCAAGGCAGGTTGTTGTTGATTTTATCAATATAGACGTGGACGGGAGGCATCCCATTGAATGGGTGACTGAGCCTCAGGTCACTGTCTGTACTGTGAATGTGGATAAGGAGTTGCTGAAACGCGCAGTAGCAAATCTGATACAGAACTGTATTAACCATAATGAAGACGGGTGTACTGTCTATGTTTCTGTGCATAAAGACTGCGAGAACCAGAAGCTTCCACAGACCGACGGTTTTGTGAAATCAGAGGATACGGATTTTCAGCATTATTTTGTCTTGCGGGTGGAGGATGATGGCAGGGGGTTGTCCGCAGATGAGCTAAAGCGCCTGAATAGCACGCCTCATTATATGATGTGCGACAGTGAGATTAGAGAGCAGCGTCATGGATTGGGGCTTTTGATTGTAAGGCAGATTGCGCAGTCACATAGCGGAAGTATGGTGATGCGTCAAAGTATTTATGGTGGATTGTGCGTGGATATATTGCTGCCTGCATGTTAGCTTGAAAAAATCATATTTTTTTAGTATAATAAACCCACAGAAAGAACGAACTGCTAAAATATTGCGCAGGCCGGAAAGGAGTGTGCAGATGCCATGGAGGATAAGAAAAAGCTTCCGATTGGGATTGAATTTTTTAATAATTTCATGACCGACGACTATTACTATGTAGACAAGACAAGCTTTATCAGTGAACTTCTTAAGACAAAAGGCAGCGTTAATCTCTTTACAAGGCCGCGCCGTTTCGGGAAAAGCCTGAATATAGACATGCTCAAATCTTTTTTTGAACTCGGCGCTGATGCTTCTCTGTTTGAAGGCTTGAAGATATCTGAAGAAAAAGAGCTTTGCGAGAAATATATGGGAAAATACCCTGTTATTTCAATCAGCCTAAAGGATGTTGACGGCGAAAACTACAAAGTTGCATATGACAGTTTGGGAATTCTCATAAGTGAAGAAGCGGAACGGTATGGTTTTTTGATTGACAGCGAGCAGCTTACGTCATCAGAAAAGGACAAATTTCAGCGGCTAATGGACGGAGATTTTAGAAACAGCGCCTTTCTGTACAGCAGCCTGAAATTATTAACCAGACTGCTTCGGAAACATTATAACATGCCGGTTATTGTCCTAATTGACGAATATGATGTACCGTTGGATAAAGCATATCAGAAGCATTACTATACAGATATGGTTCAGCTAATCCGGTCATTTTTCAGTTATGGGCTAAAAACCAATCCGAACCTTTATTTTGCAGTAATTACAGGCTGTCTGCGCATTGCCAGAGAAAGTATATTTACCGGATTGAACAATTTTAAGGTACGCACCATTTCAGATGTTCGGTTTGCGGAGTATTTCGGATTCACAGATGAAGAAGTCAGGACTATGCTGTCTTACTATGAGCTAGAGGATAAATACAGCTTGTTCAAGGAATGGTATGACGGCTATCACTTTGGAAATGTGGATGTATACTGTCCATGGGATGTCATAAATCAGTGTGACAAGTTTTGTGAATCGAGAAACGCACAAATGGAATTTCACTGGGCAAACAGCAGCAGTAATTCAATCATTCAGAGCCTCCTTGAAAATGCTGTGGAAGAAACAAGGTCAGATATTGAAGCTTTAATTTCAGGTCAATATGTAGAAAAAAATCTGGTTTCTGAACTGACTTACACTGACCTTGACACTGACGATATAAGTATAAGGCAGACTTATTTGTGGAGTATACTTTTTGCAACAGGCTATGTAACTGATATTGGCGAGTCGGAAAATGGGCTTCATAAATTGATTATCCCTAATAAGGAAATCTTTGGTATCTATGAAACCAAAATTAAAGCGTGGTTTAGGGTAAAAGCTACCGAAAATACAGTTAATTGGAATAGATTCTGCATTGCTTTCAAAGACGGTGACGGTTCTACTGTTCAGTCTATCCTTAATGAATTCATGTCAGATTCTATCAGCATCCGTGATACCTGTGTCCAAAAAGAAATGAAAGAAAATTTTTATCACGGATTATTACTGGGATTACTGAAAGCCAACGGAAAATGGATTGCAAAGTCCAACGCTGAATCAGGAATTGGGTACACTGATATTAAACTCACAATTCCCTCGGAAAAGGTTGGCTGCATTATTGAAGTTAAATATGCAGAAAACGGAAGATTTGATTCCGCCTGCCGCAAAGCAATGAAGCAAATCGAACTTGAGGGTTATGTGACGGCATGTAAGCAGGAGGGAATGGAGACAATCTACAAGTTTGGAATTGCATGTTATAAGAAAAAGTGCAGAGTAGTCTGCAATAAAGAACTATAAAAAATTAACGGAGGTTCAGACAATGAAAAATGACAGATTTGAGGCAATCTACTCACAAGGCACAATGAATGTAACGGAGATTTGGGTCGATAAGGAAACCGGTGTAAATTATTTATTTCGCCATAGCGGATATGCCGGCGGATTAACGCCCCTGCTTGACCGCGAAGGGAAGCCGGTTATTTCTCCTATAACCAGCCAATAACTTTGAGGCTGCTGCAAAATGCAATCATTTTGCAGCAACTTCTTTATTATTCCACCAATTCCCCAAACTCCTTCCTCTCGAATTCCTGAATCGAAATATGCCTCTTATCCGGATTCGCATACACAAAGGTCTTATCTACATTTTCCAGATAATTCTGTATCTTATCATTCGTGGCGCTGATAATCGCCTGGAATCCAAGCCCGCGAATCAGGGAAATACAGCTCGCCACCTTCTCCGCGTCCATCTTGGAAAACGCCTCGTCCAATACCACCAGACGTATGGTCGGATTCCTCTGAAATCTCGCCGGAGTATTAATCCTGTACACCTGGGCGAAGCTTGCCAGCAGAGCCACATACAGAGGATTCTGTCCCTCGCCGCCGGAGTTCTTCTTAATCATCCTTCCAAGCCCGATAGCCATGTCCTTCTGCCCCTTTATAATCTGCTGCATATCAAAGGACAGATAAGTACGGTAATCCGCGTATTTGTCCATGTTCTTTTTCGCCTCGTTCAACTCCTCCTGAGTCGCGTTTTCCGGCGGGATAAATACATTAATCAGCTCGTTCATCAGCTCTCCGTACTGATTCTCATGCTCGATGGTAAACATGTCAAGCTGGTTCTCCATGGAATCCGTAAGCTGTGAGGGATGAATCTGCAAGGCGTCGTCCATGAACATCTTATAATACCTTCCGTCTGCCCCTTTATTCTTCGTTATCACGAATTGATACTTGTCTTTTCCAAAATCCAGTCCGCTGATAATCCGGTTCAGCTCGTCCTTCCTCTGATACGCCTCCCTGATGGCGCTGCGTATCTTGAATATAAAGTCATCCTTAAAATGCTCGACAGCAGAACGGGCCTGCTCTTTAGCTGACTCTCGAAAGGCTTCCAGTTCATCGCACCTGAGATTTTCCAATAGAGCATCGTAAGGGCTGTTATCCCGAATAGCAGTAGAAAATGTCCGGTTCGGGTAATTTCTCACGTAACTGCTGCGTTCCTCTACTAATTTCTGGTAAGCGGCTTCCTCGGCGTCACGCATAGGGTACAAGTCAGAAAGCCTTTGACGCTTGAGATAGTCGTAATTCACAGATTTTCTTCCTGCCAGATATTTCTGAAATTCCTGCTCATATCGTTCTAATTGCTCAACGCCTGCACTGGCTTCATTTTCCTTAAGAATACGCCCTTCTGCGGCATCGCCGTCAAATGCGCCTATGGTTCTTCCTTTCTCACCTTGCAGCTTGCGCCCTAGCTTCTGCCTCTGTTCCACAATTCCGTTCTCCGCCTGCAAAAGTTCTTCATGAAGCTTCTCAATCTCCTTCTGGTAATTCCAGATATTTTCCTGCACCTTGACAACCTGTAATTTTTTTGCATCCTGCTTCTCGTTAAGCTTTTGCTTCTCAGCCTCCCAGGCATCCACGGACTCGCTCTTTAACTTCTCCATCTTCTCTGCAATCTGAGCCTTTTGACGCTTCTTCCCCTCAATCTTCTGAATATCCGTAAGCCACCCCAGATAATCCTCTGTCGGCTGGCCCAGATGCTCTAACTGCATCATCTGGCGGATTTCCTCCAACTGCTCTTGCAGCGGAAGCCGTTCCTCCTGTAACCGCTGGCACTCCTCCTCCAAACGGCGAATCCTCTGCCTCATACTAATCTCGCCGATATACGCGCACCGAGTATAATTCTCCGGATGGATATGCTGCAGCCGGAAACTATGGTACAGCACGCAGTCCGGCGTAACGCCAATCTTGCTCTCCCTTAATTCCTCCACAGTCTCGCATTTTATAACATTTCCCAGGAAAAAATCAACATACGCCTGCACATAAGGCTCTTTTGCGCGCACTTCTTCCGCCAGAGACCCTTTCCGCGCCGGATGTGCTTCACGCGACACCCTCTCTGTGTCCAGGACAGAAGCCCGAAAGAACTTCTTTTTATCCATCTCCTGGTAAATGTCCATGGCGATTTTCGCATATGCCGGTTCTACGATGAGCAGCAGCTTATTATTTCCCATATACCCCTCGATTGCATTCTGCCAGCGTTCATCCTTTATTTCCAAAAGATCCGCCAAAATCTGCACATTGACAAATTTATTGCAACACTCGTGAAGGCGGTTGCGCAGCTCGAATCTCGCCTCCTCAAGCTCTCTTGGATATGCCTTCTTCCCCTGCTTCAAGGCTTTCAGCTCGTCCCTGGCCTCTCGTTCCTCCTTCTTAATCCTCCGAAGATCCGCGTCAGCCTCCTGCCTCTGTTCCTCCAAATCTGCCTGAACGTCCTTAAGGCTCGCCGCCAGTCTCTCTATTTCCTCCTCCGAGATATCGTAACCGGCAAATTTATCAATATCCCACAACACCCGATTCGGCGTTAT
>ERZ808044.317-NODE-317-length-60271-cov-7.220271_pt1 | contig 60271 bp, 61 predicted proteins | sample MGYA00380195_ERZ808044 | MGnify/ENA primary metagenome ERZ808044 (study PRJEB31490, sample SAMN06133423) | mouse gut metagenome | isolation source: Z7_2 | host: mice | place: China: Chengdu | collected 2015-05 ...
GGTCTGTTGTTTTCCGCCGGTCTGTCTGAATGTCGTTTTTCTGTCCCTGCCCCCATCTTAGGCGGCGTTGTTTCGCTCACTCTCCGAAAAAAGAGGTTATCGCAAAATCATATCCCATTCAGCCGGTCATTCAGTTGTAACCGACATTTGGGCAACAAAAAAGCCGGCACACAAATGCGTACCGACTCACCGACAAAAGGATAGACTTATCCCTTTGTGATGTTGGTTTCACATTCATGTAACCGGCTTTGAAATTCAAAGTCGAAACTGTCTTTTACGCTTGCCCTCCGCCGACAGTTCAGGGCGGCAATGGCTGAGGCGGTATTTCCTTTTCGCATACCGCAGACGTGTGCGGCTTAAAGCCGTCACCCAAAATTCTGTGAAGATATATAGTTGGTTATAGCTCCCCTGAGAGAGTACTTTATTATACTGAACAAAACATGTGTTTGTCAATACTTTTCAGCAAGTGTTTGAATATTTATTGTAAAAGAGGGAATAATAAATTATTTTATATGGAAATCATGTGTAAAAGGGGCGACTGTCTAATCGCAATTAATGATGGATTGGACAGCTTCAGCGGAGAGGATGATTGCACTCTATTCCGAAATATCATGAATAAAGAAACGCCTTGCGGATGCATAAAAGCAGATAAAAAATCAGAAAAGTATCAGTAGGAATTATATAAATCGCTCAAAAAAGAATCGGATGACATTGTGAACCAATAGTATAAAAACACTTTTGCAAGAGTGTCTTTGTTATTCATTCTCTCCATAAGTCACTTCATATTAAAAGCATTTATCGGAAAGATAAATTAGCGAAGATTTCATCAAAGGTAGCATGATAAAGTTCCTTAAGAGCTAAAAGAACGCTTACCCGGATGTTGTGACGACCTAATTCCATCTGGGAGATAATCTCACGGCTCATCGTGAATCCCATTACCTGTAATTGTGCAGCGACATCTTCTTGAGATAATTTGTTACGAAGACGTAAGGATTTTAAATTTGAGCCTATGGATATATCCTGATTGATAACAGAGGACATAATCGTTTTCCTTTCTCAAATATTTTTGGAATAAATTCATTCCATTATTGATTTTATAGCAGAAATGTTGCAATATTGGAATGAAATCATTCCGAAAAAAATAAATAAAAGAAGAAAGGAAACAATGCTATGGATGAAACAGAAATCAATCTTATAGAAAAGCTGAATAAGTTGTCATCCGAAATAAAAGAGATTGTACTCTGGATTGCAGACAATATTGATTTTGTGAACCAAATATGCAGGGAAAAAGTTAGACAGAAAGAGAAATGGGAAAGACATATGGAACATGCAAAAACAGAGATAATTTGGGGATTGCCTTGCTTGCTTTTAAACATATAAAAGGAGAAAAGGGAAATCAAAAGAAATAAAGAGAACATATGTTTATGTTATTGCAACAAATTAAAGTAGTCCAGATTATACATTTATTTGAAAAGATATTTGCATTGGGGCTATCTATTAAACGACAGCCCTTTCTTTTCTGCATTATTTTACTATTTCAGTGCTTTAATCATAGCTTTAAAAAGTACAAATGTTATTTCATAGCTGTTCATCTACGGAACGGTGTATAGATATTTCCATCTTAATACGCTTAATACGATTATTTATATTGGATTTCAAATTCATCGGGATTGTCTTTGATATTATTTTGAATATCAACATTTTCCGTATTGAAGTCTGTAACGTAATCGAAGGAATAAGCAACTTTCCCTTTTTTAAAATCTTTTTCAGATGTAAAAACGTCTACATTGACCTCATTTGGATATCCACTTAAATCATATGAGAAGCGTATGCTATGGAAATCGTTGTCAAGGACATGCTGCATAATCTCGTTAGAGCAAGCATCCCTGTCTAATACAGTGTCTTTATCCGCAATGACACTAATGCTGAGTTCGTACCAGTTAGCTGAGGTTGTATTATGGGATGACAAAGCATCCATTTTAATCGATTCTTTTGTACATCCAGATAACATAAGACATGATAGTAAAATTGAAATACCTAACTGCTTCATTCTTCTTAGATTCAGATGTCCGCCATTAGGATGACAGATTAACCGCCACCATCCCGAATACTTCTTAATCCACTTGAGCCAATGAATTGTATACTCCTTGTTTGTCAAGTTCAATCCTCTCCCCCTTTCAAAACATATGTTTGTAATAATAGTATTATAATACTTCTTGTAGATTATATAATTACTATAATAAGTATATAATAAAAATGCAAGTAAAATATTTCTACACGAACCGACAGGAGATGATAATGGTGGATGAAGATTACGGTCGCTTAGAGATTCGGTTAGCTGAACTCTTGGAAGAGAAAGGCTTAAACAGATACAAACTATCCTTAAAGGCGGCAATGAACTGGAAGCAAGTGAATAACTACTGCACCAACAATATCAGTCGATTAGATACTTTTGTTCTCTGTAAACTTTGCACTGTACTTGAATGCGATATTCAAGACTTATTAGTTTTCATCCCATCGGAGAAAAGTTAAATCGTTTATTACGTGCCTCCTCATTTTCAGAACTTATGTTTCTTATACTTGTGTTCTGCTATTTCTTTAGGGTTACAAACACTCTATCACAAATGTAGAATGAACTTGATTCAAAGGAATAATTTAGTCTTTATGAGGTGAAAACGTGGACGAAAACTATGGACGCTTAGAGATTCGATTGAATGAATTGCTAAAAGAACGGGGGTTAAGTAAAAATAAGCTGTCACATAAAGCAGAAATGAATTGGAAACAGATTGACAATTATTGCACCAATAATATTTCCCGACTGGATGTATTTGTTTTATGTAAGCTTTGTACTGTACTGGATTGTAGTATACAGGATTTACTTGTGTTCTATCCACCCGAAAAATCTTAACCTAACCCTTTCTTTATTCAATCAGGATAACAGCTATTCTTGTATATGAGAAAAGACATTCCTGCAGAATGCCTTTCTCTGTTATCCTCGTCTTTTATAACGCTGTATCGCTCTTTCTGTTTTTATCTCTGTCAATTTTAGATTTTATTACGTGTTCTTCGGCTTTTGCTAAGCGATTTCTTATAGAACTGTCACGTTCCGCAAGTTTGCGGTTCTTTGTACTGGAAATCAGTTCTGAACAGCTACTTTCCGATAATACGAATAGTTTTTGTATTGTGCTGCCAACAATCCTCTTTGTAAGCTCATCAGCGATTCTAGGTTCAATAGATTTTAGTGTATCTAAGGTGTCCTGTTTGCCTTCTCCGCCAAACTGATAGACTAGATTGATTTCATCTGGACTAAATCCCACCATTCCTTTATCGTTTTCTTTCTTCCTGCTAACCCCAGTGCATTTAACTGTGTTTCTGACGCTTTCATACGAGTCCCTTGCGGTTATCCTGCCTGTATCGTCTGTCTGGCGCACTTCTGCTCCAATCTTCCCTTTCTGTTCTATGATGAGCCAATGGGCATTGTTGCCAGCTTTTGTATATACAATGCCCTGTTCATCAGAATACCGATTATTGCGCTTAAACTCGCCCTGACTGTCATAATAACTTTTAATTTTCTTAATATGCTTTTTCTCCATAGTATTTTCCTCCATATCAAATCTATTTTCCTGAATCAAATCTTTTGTGAAAGATAAAAAGGCTACAAACTTAGTGTGCTGACTGGATTATATTCGGCGAAACTTCACAGAATATTCGCTCATCTGCAAGGCGGATTTTAGACGGCGCAGCGGTGGCTATGGATAGAAAATCCAACGTAACAAATGGGCGGATAGGCAAGGAGGTTTAGCTGAATATAACGCAGATAGTACATCAGGTGTTATTTTGAACTTCGCATTACCTTTGTCTGCATTGTAGCAAATGGATTTCATTTTAGCGAATGTGCGGTTTCATTTTAGATATAGAGAAAGCCAGCGTAAAAGCATTTCTGCCTTTTGCGCTGGCTTTTGCCTTTGCTATCGCCCATAAGTTGCATTTTAATAGTGTTTTCCAACTATCTCCTTATGTGGTGACAGCCTTAGCCATCTTTTTTCTTTTTCATAGATAAATTTCAGGGGAAGGTGCGGTCCGCATGGATCACACCTTCCCCTATGTAGGGCTATCTATTTCCCGACAGCCCCTTTTCAATTTCAGGAGGTGATTGAATGGAATGAAAAGTAACACATCATATGTAAAGATTGCCCCGAAGTAATCGAACAGGCAAGGCAAATGGATTTACTGACCTACCTGCAGCGTTACGAACCGGGCAGCATAAAACGAGTCGCAGGCAATGTCTACTGCACCAAAGAGCATGACAGCTTAAAGATTTCCAACGGAAAATGGTATTGGTGGTCGAGAGGTTTCGGCGGCATATCTGCTCTCGACTATCTCATCAAAGTCAAAGATTACGACTTTATCAAAGCCGTAGAAACGCTCACAGGGCAGACCGCCGCAGGTTGGACTCCCCTCTATCGGCGTCCTCAATAAAGAAAGAACCCAAGATACTTCTCCTGCCGCCAAAGAATAAAAATTGCGACCGGGTAACAGAGTATCTATTCAAGCGGGGCATAGATTACCCGCTAATCCAAGAGTGCATTGCCAACGGCATACTCTTTGAAAGCGCAGATTACCACAACGCGATATTTATTGGAAAAGACGAAAAAGGGACGCCCAGATATGCCGCCTGCCGAAGCATAGCTGGCAGCTTTAAACGAGACGCAGCCGGGAGTGATAAGCGGTATTCCTTCCGGCTTTCGCCCAAAGAGCCAAGCACATCAATGCATTTATTTGAATCCGCCATTGACCTGCTCTCCTATGCCACTTACTTAAAATGTGAAGGAAAAGACTATCACAAAACAAATTTACTCTCATTGTCAGGCGTATACCAACCCAAAAAAGATATCAAGGACAGTAAACTCCCTATCGCCCTGACCACTTTTTTGCAGGCAAATCCACAGATACAGACCATCCATCTGCATTTGGATAACGACAAGGCAGGGCGGCTATGTACCGCCGCATTAAAAGAATTATTACAGAAAGAATACCAAATCGTTGATTCCCCGCCGCCAGTCGGCAAGGACTACAACGATTTTTTATTGTCCTATCTGGGGATAGCAAGACCCAAAAACAATCTTGAAAGGAGTGACGCACGATAATCATCAGCTAATCCCCCGAAAGGAACAACAGCACAATTCCATCAAATTGAATCAAACTGGTATTAGTATATAAGCGTGGACAGAAAAAGTTGAACAGCCTATACTATCAAGTGAAGAAGCAAAGGAGATGAAGAACATGGCAAAAAACCAGAAATCTTACACTCTGGAATTCAAGCAGCAGATTGTAGATCTGTACAATGCCGGAGGAACCTCGTATCCACAACTGGAACGCGAATATGGCGTAAATCGGAGTACCCTCAGTAACTGGGTAAAACAGCTCTCCCCCATCAAAGTATCCGATGAGGAGACAGTCACCCTTAAGGAGTTTAAGGCTCTCCAGAAAGAAATCCAGCGCCTTAAGATTGAGAACGAAATATTAAAAAAAGCGACCGCCATATTCGCAAAAGAACAATAGCCGAGATTGTGGCTTTTATCCAGGACAATCTGACCGATTACTCTGTATCCCAGCTTTGCACCACTTTGAAATTCCCAAGAAGCACCTATTACAAGGCTCTGGTTTGTGTACCCTCGAATAAGCAGAAGGCATATGATGACTCAAAACAGAGGTATGGAGCTGTCAAACTATGCCGTGTACTGAATGATAATGGTACACCTTGCAGCGTCAAGAGGGTACAGAGGCATATGGCAAAGCAGGGACTGCGCTCTATCGTAGTAAAGAAGTACCATCATCATGCTAACCATGGCAGCATCCCGGAGGATAAGAAGAATATCCTGGGGCGTGATTTTGGGACGGAGACCATCAACCAGAAATGGTGTACGGATATCACATACATCCATGTACAGAAAGAAGGATGGACCTATCTGGCCTCAGTCATGGATCCGTGCAGCCGAAAAATAGTAGGGTATGCCTATGACATATCTATGACGGCGGAGCTGGCAGTTAAAGCGGTAGAGAATGCGTGTCTGAATGTCAGGGATACAGAGGGGATCCTCCTTCATAGTGATCTTGGAAGTCAGTATACGAGTCAGGCATTTGAAGATTGCCTGGCCAGGAAAGGAATCCAGCATTCATTTAGCCGTAAGGGAAATCCATATGATAATGCCTGTATCGAATCATTCCATTCGGTACTGAAAAAGGAAGAAATCTATCTTCATACTTATCAGGATTCAAAGGAAGCCCGCAGAGCAATCTTTAAGTATATAGAAGGATGGTATAACCGTAAACGGATCCATAGCTCTATCGGTTATCTGACACCACAACAAAAGGAGGAGGAAGAACTCAAAAAAGCAGCATAGACTTTTAACTTTTTTTGTCCGAAGTATTGACATAGATCCAATAGTGCCGCAGCAAAGAATATTTGGGAAACCGCCCTGGAGAGTTTATCAATCGGTTCCATCCTAATGCACCCTCGGCTGAGGCTTTACAGCCTGTGATACATGAAAGACCTGCTACTACTATTCAGAATGAGATACAATTTATTGTTAATGTTGACCATGTACAGGACTATAATGATTTAATTAGGCAAATGCAGCACGATTCTAAATTTGAGAAATTAATACATACTATAACATTTGCGGAACTATCTGGACGAAGTAGCTTTGAGAAATATAAGATAAAAATCTAGGAATGGTAGTTTTATTCTCCCTTAGTAAATAAAAGTATAACAAAGGGCATTGAAAATTAGTTTCCTCTACCCTTTTATGTAGTAACACGACAACAATTCATCAAAAAAGATAGTAAAAATTGAATAGCAACATAAAAAGACAGACAATATTTGGAGGTAATATATACATGACACAGGGAAAGACAATCGAGGTATTAAGAAATAGGAATGCAAAATTACAGGAAGAACTTGTCGCACTAAAGATGGAGAATGCCAAATCTACCGATGAATTTAAAAACAAGCATGTGGATGAACTAATTTCTGAATTAGAGGGAATCAAGAAGCAGTGGCAGGATGCTTTGGACGATTTGAAAGCTGAAAAAGTCAAATATACAGAACTGATAAAAGATATGAGGAGTATCAAGAAGACTTTTAAGGCAGTATAGAATCTGGGAAATTAAGAACTTGTAGACGATTGTAAAAGAGTTAGAAAAGATAGAGAACTTTAGAAATAGGATTTTGATAGAGAACCAAAAAATAGTAACGTAGCCATATAATTTTAGTAGTATGTCGGTCTTGCATAGTGAGCAGTACCGACATTTTGAATTTGTATAGGCAGTGGACGGTTGCGGTCTGCTGCCACTTTTGAATAATCCGAGGCTTGTCGGCACAACTGGCAAGCCTATAATTATATATAAAGTAGGAGATGAAGTTACTATAGAGAAATTAAATGAGAAAGAAATCTTGCAGTATGCGCTGGAAAATAATATAATTGACCTATCATACGTGCAAGAAAAAATAGAGATGGCTAAGAGAAAACAGATGTTAGACAAACATCAGTACGAAATTTGGCAAGGTAACGATGGCGCATGGTATACCTATTTCCCAGATAAGGAAAAGTCACGGAAATTAAAAAGGAGGACGAGTAAAAAGAAATTAGAGGATGATATCATTGCTTATTATGTTTCGATTGAAGAAAATCCTTTGATAACAGATTTATTTGAGAGATGGAACGAAGAACGGTATGAAAATGGTGAGATTGGAAAGAATTCATATACCAAATATGGAAATGATTTTAAAAGATTCTTCCAAAAGCAGGATACATTATGCAGTATTCCTATGAAAGAGATTACAGAAGCGGAGTTATTAGCGTTTATTAAACTGAATATAAGAAGGTTTCATTTGACTAGAAAATCATATGCATCATTGCGAACGTTGATTATGGGTGCATTCAAGTATGCAAAGATGAACAAAATGACCGATATTAGTATTAGCACATTCTTCAGTGATTTGCAGCTTTCAAATAATCTTTTTAAGAAAAACCGTAAAGACGCTTCAAGTCAAGTATTTAATGATGATGAAGTGATTAAACTTGTAAAATATCTAAGGGATCATCCGACAATACCTAACCTTGGATTGTTATTATTGTTTGATACTGGCATGAGAGTAGGAGAATTATGTGTGCTTAAGCCAGAGAACATTACAAAAGAAGGAATTGTGATAAATTCTACTGAAATCTACTACAAAGACCCAGATACAAACAAGACCGTTTTTGAGATAAAGGATACGCCTAAAATGGGTGCTGACGAAAGAACCATTATCATTCCAGAGCCGACAAGGGCAATCATAAAGCGGATTAGGCTAATGAATCCATTTGGCGAGTATTTATTCATGAAGGATGGAAAGAGAATCAATAGCACTCGTTTTAATTATCATCTTTATAAAGCGTGCAAAGAAGTTGGGATTCCAGAGAGGTCTACACATAAGATCAGAAAGACATATGCCAGCAAATTGATTGATGGGGATGTAGAAGAAGCCCTTATTCGTTCTCAGATGGGACATACTGATATTAAGACTACGAAGGATTACTATTATTATGCAACGCAGAACCAGAAGTACAAAGAAAGCCAGATTTCCAAGGCTTTATGTGTATGATTAAGTTTTTAATTAAGTTTTTCCAGACAATAAAACCCAGAAAAATAAAAATGCCCGCAAACCCTTTAAAATCAAGGCTTCCGAGCATCCTTAAGTACATCATAAAACAGGGGATGAGAGAATCGAACTCCCGCCAAAGGTTTTGGAGACCCCTATCATACCACTTGACCAATCCCCTATGTGTCTCAATCACACCAGATATTTATATCACATAATGTAGGTATTTGTCAAGGGATAAATTTAACTTTTTATCTCATTTCAACAACGGTATGACAAATTTCTTCGTCTACCTTGCAGCCTGAACGCCTGCCATACCTGCGCCCATCTTCTTGAATACTTGTATCAGCACTTTGCCAAGGGCAAGAACCAGAATAGCGGCAGCAATCGCCTCCGGAATACCGGATGCCGTTACCGTACCCATAATCAGTCCCCATACAGCAGAAATGGCAACATCTTTGGCATCAGCGTACTGCTGTGCAAAAAGCAGATAGATACTTCCCATGACCGTCACGGTATTCACCATCGAACCGATAAATCCAACAACCGGAAGTGCAATGAGCTGATTCACCTTCAATTTTGTGAAAAGAATCCACAGCCATCCCGCTGCTACTCCAATGAGAATCCTGCATCCAATGGAAATCCATAGAGCCTTCAATGCCCCAGGTATCCCCGATGTACTCATAAACGGAGAGAAGGCAAAGGACAGAAGGGTAGGTGCCATGGTATTGCTGATTAGTGAGCAGATACCGAATACTGCGCCCAGGATTGCCCCTGCCGACGGACCTAACAGAACTGCGCCGATAATTACGGGAATATGAACAGTTGTCGCCTTAATAATCGGAAGCTGAATCATGCCGAGAGGCGTATTCGCCAACACGATGATGATTGCGGCCATAAGTGCAACACTGACCATCCAACGAGTGTCATGTCTTTGTTCTTTCATTATTCAATTCCTCCTTGTTATCATTCTCATTTAAATGAGATACAATACAATTACGATGTTATTATAGCATTTATCATGTTATAGGACAAGCGTTTATTTTCAGAGAAATAAATGTTATAATTTTTGTTATATTGAAATATCTATACAAAGTTAGGGGGGGGGAATTAAATTGTTTAAGAAAAAGGATAAATCTGTGGCTAAGAAAGAAAAGGCAAAGTCCGCTAAAAGCCAGACAGGGAAGACTGCGGCAAAGAGCGTAAAGACGCAGTCTGTAAAAAAGCCAGCAGGCGCGGGCGCTCAGACACAAAATCAGAGCGACAAGGTGCTTGCCAAATTGGAGGCCATTGAGAAGGAGACGAGGCTTAAGGAGGTAAGAGACAATGTGGATCATTTGGAGGATGAAAAGATTGCCGAGCATATCGAGCTTTTGCTTAAGATTATGCGTTCAGGAGAATAACAATTAGGAAGAAGGGATTGAGATTAAGTATAGAAAATGGAAATTAATTCGTCAGTTTTTTGACGGCGCTAAAAAATATTTTACCATTGCGGTTGTCGCATCTCTGGCGACGACCGTTTTGAATTCAATGACGCCCCAGATTTTCCGTTTCAGCATTGATTCGGTGCTTGAAGGGGCAAAGTATGAATATCTGTCTGAACATCTCTGGCTTCTGGCGATATTGCTGATAGCTGTGGCCGCGTTGTCAGGCTTGTCCCAGTATGTATGCAGGTCGAATACGGCTCTGGCGGGGGAGACATTTGCCAAAAATATGCGGGATACGCTGTTTTGCCATGTACAGAGGCTTCCCATGAGCTGGCATGACAAGAACCAGACCGGTGATATTATACAGCGTTGTACCTCGGACGTGGAGGTTATCCGCAATTTCGTTGTGACACAATTATTGGAGGTGTTCCGGACAGTCTTTTTGATTATCATTTATTTTTCTATGATGGTGTCAATGAACGCTCGGTTATCGTTGGCGGTGCTGCCCTTTGTGCCGATTGTCATTATATATTCGTCAGTATTTTACCGGCTGATTGCGAAACGGTTCATAGCGGCTGACGAAGCAGAAGGCGAATTGTCCACTGTGGTGCAGGAAAATGCAACCGGAGTCCGTGTGGTGCGGGCGTTCGGGAGGGAGAGGTTCGAGATGGACAGGTTTCGGGAGAAGAATGATATTTTCGCGAAGCTGTGGATTCGGCTTGGAACGCTGTCCGGCCTGTATTGGGGAGTGGGGGATCTGATTACAGGGCTTCAGGTGGTAACGGTCATTGTCCTGGGTACGGTGGAGGCGGTGCAGGGAAATATTTCCGTAGGAGAGTTTGTTGCATTTGCATCCTATAATACGACTCTGGTATGGCCGATTCGGGGGCTTGGCAGGATTCTGTCGGATATGAGTAAGGCGGGCGTTTCTTTCGAGCGTGTGGACTATATTATAGGGGCCGAGGAGGAGGCAGATGAAAATGTGGCTGTCATGGAGGTCGGCGCTGAAAGAACAGAAGATAACTGCGATATCAGGTTCGACCATGTGAGCTTCGGTTACGGGGACGGGAATGAAGTCTTAAAAGACATTGATTTTTGGATTCCTCAGGGATGCACCTTCGGTATTCTCGGCGGTACAGGAAGCGGCAAATCTACGATTGTACAGTTATTGACGCGCCTCTATGAGCTTGAGGACGGCAAAGGCAGTATCAGAATCGGCGGAAAGGATATCCGCAGGATACCCCTCCAAAAGCTCAGAAGCCAGGTAGGGATGGTGCTGCAGGAGCCTTTTTTGTATTCGCGGACCATTAAGGAGAATATAGGGGCTGCCTTAAAGGAGGCAGACATAAATGAGATTCGCCAGGCGGCGAAGATTGCTTGTATTGACGACGCCATTATGGGCTTTCCGGACGGATATGAAACTTTGGTGGGTGAGAGGGGAGTCACCCTTTCCGGCGGGCAGCGCCAGCGTGTGGCGATTGCACGGATGCTGCTTCAGAAAACACCCATCATGGTGTTTGACGACTCTCTGTCAGCCGTGGATTCACAGACAGATACGAGGATTCGCAGGGCGCTTAATGAGCATATGAAGAATGCCACCGTGATTTTAATTTCCCACAGGATTACGACCCTTATGGGCGCAGACCAGATACTGGTGCTGAACCACGGCTGTGTGGAGGAGATGGGGACTCATCATGAGCTGATTAGAAGCGGCGGCCTGTACCAGCAGATTTACGAGATACAGATGAGCCAGGATGACAGAAGGAAAGTAGAGGTGTGTTAAATGGCGGCATATGAAGAACAAGAATATAATAAACCGTTCAGCTTCAAGGTCTGGGGGAAAATGCTGCCTTTTTTCAAGCCTTACCGGAGGTTCTTTGCAATCACCCTGGGATTTAATATTTTTCTGGCAGGGGTTGACGTGGTAGTACCCTTATTCCAGAGCTATGCAATCGACCATTTTATTACGGCAGAAAGCCTTGAAGGAATCTGGCAGTTTTTGGCGGCTTACGTAGCTGTTATCGTATTCCAGACATTGAGCGTCTATTTTTCTGTACACGCGGCCACGACCATAGAGATGAACGTGGGAAAGGATTTGAAATGGGCCCAGTTTGAACATTTGCAGACCTTGTCTTTTTCTTACTATAATACGACTCCGGTAGGCTACATCCATGCCAGGGTCATGAGCGATACGCTGCGGATTGCGACCATGGTGGCCTGGGGGCTGGTGGATATGTTCTGGGCGCTGATTTATGTGGTCAGTGTGTTTGGAATCATGTTTGTGTTAAATGTGAAACTGGCGTTGATTATTCTGCTGATTGTTCCCTGTATCGCTGTGCTGACGGTTTATTTTCAGAATAAGATCCTTCACTGGAACCGAAAGGTGAGAAAGATTAATTCCCAGATTACCAGTGCATACAACGAAGGGATTACAGGGGTTAAGACCTCCAAAAGCATGGTGATTGAGGGGGATAATGAGAAAGCATTTTTTGAGAGGACGCAAGCGATGCACAGTGCGGCAAGCCGTTCCGCAAAGCTCAATGCAGTTTATATCCCCATGATACTTTTGTTTAGCTCTGCGGCTGCGGCTGTGGTGCTGGCACAGGGCGGATACATGGTGAAGGCGGATATCATGCGGCTAGGGACGCTGTCAGTGTTTATCTCTTACGCGGTAATTATCTTTGAGCCAATCCAGCAGCTTGCAAGGCTTTTGGCTGAGTTAATTTCCTGTCAGGCAAATATTGAGCGAGTCATGGATCTTTTAGAGCAGGAGCCTAATGTGGTGGACAAGGCCGAGGTTTTGGAGAAATACGGAGATGCGTTTCATCCTAAGAAGGAGAATTGGGAGAAGATTAAGGGAGATATCGTGTTCGAGGATGTTTCCTTCCAGTATCCGGACGGGAAGGAGTATGTGCTTGAGCACTTCAACCTCCATGTGCCGGCAGGTATGAACGTTGCCATTGTGGGTGAGACTGGCGCAGGCAAGTCAACCCTTGTGAATCTTGTGGGCCGTTTCTTTGAGCCGACGAAGGGTCGCATCCTGATTGACGGGGTGGATTACCGGGAACGTTCCCAGTTGTGGCTTCACAGTCAGATCGGGTATGTATTGCAGAACCCCCATCTGTTCTCTGGTACGGTGCGGGAAAATATCCGGTATGGGCGTCTTAACGCCACGGACGAGGAGGTTGAGGCAGCGGCCAGGAATGTGTCTGCGGATGAGGTGGTAATGAAGCTTGAGAAGGGATTTGACAGCGATGTGGGGGAGAGTGGAGGAAGGCTTTCTACTGGAGAGAAGCAGTTGATTTCATTTGCCAGGGCAATTTTGGCGTCTCCGGCAATCTTTGTTCTGGATGAGGCTACTTCTTCTATTGATACCCATACAGAGCAGCTTATCCAGCAGGCGACAGGGAGGTTGCTTTGTGGGCACACTTCGTTTATCATTGCTCACCGGCTTTCGACCATCCGGCAGGCGGATTTGATCCTGGTGGTGAAGGACGGAAAGATTATCGAGCAGGGAACCCATAAGGAGTTGCTTGGGGAAAAGGGATACTATTATGAGCTTTATTCCAAGCAGTTTGAGGAGGAAGCCTCCATGAAGGTATTTGCAGGAGGAACCATTTAATATTTTCACCGTATATTGAAGATGAGGTGAAAAATATGAATGGAATCTTATGGACGTTCTTAGGAACATTACTTACATTTTCAGTGACGACTCTTGGGGCGGCAGGCGTATTCTTCGTTAAGAAGGATATGGGCGGCAGGCTTCAGCGGGGGTTCTTAGGGTTTGCCGGAGGCGTGATGGTGGCCGCCTCTGTCTGGTCCCTGCTGCTTCCGGGGATTGAATTTGCGGAGGAGAACGGGCAGGTGAGCTGGCTGGTTATGACAGGCGGGTTCCTGCTTGGCGTGTTATTGCTTCTTCTGGCAGACTATTTGATTGGAAGATGGGAGCATCTTCAGGTGCAGAAGAATACTGCCATGCTTGTCATGGCGATTACGGCGCACAATATTCCGGAGGGAATGGCGATTGGGCTTGCGTTTGCACTGGCAGCCCAGAATCCAAGCGAGCCTGCCTTGCTGTCAGGGGCGATTGCGCTGGCGGTGGGGATTGGAATTCAGAATTTTCCGGAGGGAACAGCGGTTGCCCTGCCCCTGGTTCAGAATGGCTTCAGTAAGAGGAAAGCATTTTTGATCGGAAGTATGTCTGCGGCAGTAGAGCCGGTCTTTGGCGTGGCTGCGGCTGCCTTAGCAGGCGCGGTACGGTTGGGGATGCCCTGGTTTTTGTCGCTGGCAGCAGGCGCTATGATCTATGTGGTGGTTCAAGAGCTGCTGCCGGAGGCGTGCGACAAGGAGGATGAGAAGTCCGGAACCCTTGGGTTTATCGTTGGGTTTCTGGTGATGATGATTCTGGATGTAGCATTGGGATAGAACAGCTTTTAGATTGTGTTGGTTAAGTTTTCCGGTTTTTTTGCCGATATAAAATATGTATAGTTATCTTTGCCAAATTATCGGTGAATAATTTGAAAATATTTGGCATATCTGGAGGAACGGGCAGCAATGTCATTGACAGCCTGCGCTTATGGCAGATTAACAGCTAGGAATGGCAAGGGCGCAATGTTTACGAATGTACAGGCAATTAAGACAAGGATATAGTTTACGGTTTTAGAAAGAGAGGTGTCTTTGAGTGAATTTTTTTACAGTTCAGTCGCTCAATGCTTATACCCGTAATATGGAAATGCAGATGAAGTGGCAGAAGAAGCAGGATTCCAGTGATTTTACTGCGGATGGAAGCATGAAGTTAGACAATGACCCTACAAGACGGCAGGCGGAGGAGATTCGCAAGTCCAGGGCGGACGGTTCTGACCAGCTCTCCAAGCAGATAGATTTGAAGCTGAACAGCGGGCAGAAGCTGACTGCTGAGGAGATGGATTATCTCAGAGAGCATGATCCCCAGACCTATCAGCGGGTGAAATCCATCGAGGCAGAGCAGAAGAATTATGAGAATGAGCTTAAGAAGTGCAAGACGAAGGAGGAGGTCGAGCGCGTGAAGATGGCGCATACGGCAACCTCCTTGGGTGCGGTGAACAGTATCATGAATAATCCGGTGATTCCGGAGGAGAAAAAGTTTGAGCTGGTGATGCACGAGCACCGTAAGAATCAGGCTTTACAGGTAACCACCCAGGAATTCGTGGAGAGTGGGGAGTATGCGAAGCTGCCGACAGAGGCAGAGCGCCTGGAGGCTGAGAAGGAGATTGAGGAAGCAGAGGAGAAAGAGCTTGGTATCGACGAGCCAACAGAGAAGAATGAGCAGGAGGCATCAGTAGAAAATGCTGAAGCTGCCAAGGATTCGGCGGCAGGAGAAGATGCGGTTAAGGCTGCCGAGGCAGAACGGAAGGCCAGCGACCTTTCCAAAGACAGGGAGATGACCCGCCTGGAGGCTGAGACGACGCCGGAGGCATTGAAGGTGAAGCGTGCAAAGGCCCGCGCGGCGTATCAGATGAGTAAGGCAGAGGTTCCACAGCAGATGTTGGATGTAAAAGTAAATTAAGGTTTAGGTAGAGGTATTCACCTGTGTGGCAGGAGAGAATATCTCTATTTTTATACCCAGAGCTTTTTAGGTTTATTTGTCGAAATTTGTCGAACAAATGTACTGAAAAATTAGCGGGAATCATTGACAAGAAGATAAGAATCCTGTATGATATGTCTCACATACATATAGTGTTGTTCAACACATCATTAGAATCATATTTTATTAATCTGTATTGAAGGTTTCGAGCCGATTCCTTCAATTCCAAAGAAACCCATGTAGAATGAAAAGAATTGAAAAAGGAAGGAGAAGATGAATTATAAGAAAATTTCTATATTTTTGACACTTATATTAGGAGTAGCGGCCTTCTATATAGCAGAGAACCGGTTTGAAAGCTTTGGCAGTCCTGCGAAACAGAAGGTGTACCAAGCAGCAGACAAAAGAGAAATAAGCGAGTCTGATAAGATTGCTGTAATCAACCTGGATGAAGGTGTATCTGGAAGCAAAGGACGGGTAAACTACGGGGAAAAATTGTCAAGGTTTCCAAGCACGGATTTCGAGTATGCGTCTCTGGAGGCGGCAAGAATGGGACTTGAGACGGGAAGGTACGGGGCCTATGTTATTATTCCGGCAACCTTTTCACAGAATGTTGAGAGTATCAATACAGCGCCGCAGGTTTCCCAGTTGGAGTATGCAGTCAATCAGTCTTTTTCCGGAAAGAGGCAGTATGAGCTTCTCTACAATGTATGGAGTTATATTGATTCGTTGAATAATCATTTGAGCTATATGTATGTGGAAAATATTTTGAGAGAGTTTCATAATGCCCAGGATCAGGCAGAACGTGTAGTGGAAAACGACTTAAAGGATATGGAGGCCATGGAGAGAATAGAGGCGCAGGAGTGGGTGACGCTTGCGGATACACCCCAGATGCCCGTGGAGAGAGCCGTACCGGAGACGCTGGATATTTCAGATTATACAGAACAAACCGCTATGCTGGCAGAGTCTATGGACGAGCAGTATGGGAGTGGTATCCAAAGTATTCAGGAGGAAATTGCTCTCTTAAGCGCCGGCAAAACTGCATTGGCAGAAGGTTTGAAGGGCCTGGCCGGACGAGTTGGCGAGATAAACCTTTCGGTTGACGAGAACGGGGAGGAAATCGCAGGGAAAGCAGAGGTGTTGCTTCGTGAAGAATTGGCAAGGCAGTCAGAGCACATGTTAGAGAAAGAGAGTTTGGCTGAACGTTTGAATAAGTTCAGGGATAAACAGGAGGAGTTCTTAAGACATTTTGAGCAGATAAGCAGAAGCTGCCCTTCTCGGCAGGAGGAGGGACAGATGGATGAGAATCAGCAAGGAGAGGAGGGACAGGCAGAGGAAGATATACAGCAAAAGGATAATGAAGCGGTAGAAGAAACAGATGAGACAAGGTTGTTACTTTCTATGCTGACAGAGCAAAAACAAGAGTTGGACTCTATGCTTGGAGAATTAGAACAGGCAGAGAACCTTGATATCGAAAGCGTCACGGAATTGGTTAGAGAAGAATATGTGAAGCCTATGGAAGCCAATGCAGATAAAGCCAAAAAGGAATTTCAGCAGAGATATGAGGATGAGCTTCAAGCAGTATCGGAATATGAAGGGCAGCTTGCCGCCTTCCATCCTCAGATGGACGGTCTGTTTCTGGCACAGAGTATTCAACAGTTGAAGGAAAATCATAGAAATATGCAGGGCGCTCTGCTTAAAAATAACCAGGCATATATAGAATACGCACAGAAATCCGCTGCTGACTCCAGGGAGTATGCAGATTCTTTACATAAACATATAGAAGATGCAAAGCAGGAAGCTAAGGAGACAATCGCCCAGGGACTTAGCTTGGCAAAGGAGGTAAAAGAGAAGAACAGCGCCATGAACCAGAGAATTCTGGGAAGCTTCTCATCTAAGCTCTCGTATACAAGGCTGGGCGGCGCAGAACATACACGGGTCTATCAGTTTATAGCGAACCCGCTGCGTGGAGTGGACAGGTCAGGAACTAAAGCGGAGCAGTAAGAATTTTAGGAGGGAGGAATTGCTATGAGTATCAGGATGAACACAGAGGATGTTATTGCGAGAGGCCAGAATATTGGAAGCCATGTGGAGGACGTTACGGCTTTGCAGAATTATCTGAATGATGTAGTGAACCGTCAGTTGCCGGAGTTGTGGGAGGGCAGCGGTTATGAGGGCTTTGCCGCCAGAGTTGCAGAGATGGCGCCGAGTTTTGAGGCGATGCGTGAGCTCATTAGCGCGATTGGACAGGGCGTCGTGATGAATGCACAGCAGTATGCGGAATTCGACAGAGCAGCAGGCGCTATGAACCGCGGATAGAAGCCATGGACCAGGGCAGCGGTATCAGGCTTAATCCAGATGTATCTGAGCCGGAGATGCTCGAAGGCAATGAGGCAGGCCAGACTCCCTTAAGCGACCTGTACGGTTACCCCGTCTTTGGGGCAGATACAGAACAAAGGGCGGGGGAGTGCCGTAGAAAAGAGAGGCAGATGCTAGAGAAGCTTCGCCAGGAGGTGTTTGCGGCAGAGGGACAAGAAACGAAAGAACGGCTTGGTGAAATCCGCAGCCAGATTTTTAGGGAGAAGCCGCAGCAGGAGGCATTTGTTTTAGCGGAGTCGGGACGCAGGGAGACAGAGGCTTCTGCGCCAGAAATAAGGATGCTTTCAGGGCTTACGGCGGCAGGGCTTTTATTAATCTTTTTGGTGAAGGGAAGCATTTGCCGCCGTAAAAAGGAGATGAGAGAACAAAGCAATGATGCTGACATTGATAGCAGGCAGCAGACAATTGGATATTATGGTGAAGCCTGAGCAGAGAATCCAGGAGGTTTATCAGAGGCTTCTCAAAGCCGGCTTCTTTTCCAAAGGCTTGGCAGGCGGGCAGCTCAAAGTGTATTCTATGCGCCGAAGGGCCTATGTGAACCCCCTGCTTACTTTTGGGGAGGGACGAATCTGTGCAGGAGATATAATAAAACTTTTATAAGGGGAGGGCAGTTATGAAGCTTCGGTTTCAGAAGAACGAGATAAGGGCAAAAACCATATATGATTTCAAGAGATTAGAAGAAGATCATTATCTGTTTCTCCCCTGTAAGCTGGAGGAGGAAAAGGAGACGGTTTGCATGAGCTTTGACCTGCGGGGGATGGAAGGCTTTGAGGAACTGAAGGCGGCGGACAGGCTTAAGCAGCTTAGGGTGTTATTACAGGCGGCAGACCTTGAAGAAGTGTATGGGGAATATGATTTTTCACTTGAACCGGAGAACCTATATTATGACGTTTTAGATAGAGTCAAGGTGAGGTGCAGGGATATTATTCTGGAACAGGGGAAGAACCGTAGAAAGCAGTTTCTAAGGCAGTACCAGGCGTTGATTGGTTATATTCTGGAGGGCTGCCATCCATATGAGGATTATCTGTACGGAGGGCTTGAAATCTTAAAAGAGCAGGAGGAATATGCTGTATTCTTTGAGCCTGAGACGGTACAGGAGGAAAGAAAAATATTATTAGAGGAATACGGCAGTCTTTTGGAAAATGAGAAAAAGTATACAAAGAAAGTTGAAATCCGGAAATATAAGGGGCTGGCCAGATATAGCGCAGTATCCTTGCTTCTGTTGGTGCTGCTGTCGTTAGCCGCGGTGTACAGCTTCGTATGGTATATGCCAAGGCAGAAGAAGCTAAGGGCAGCGCAGGACGCTTATATTCGGAAGGATTATATTGCAATGATCGATGCCTTGCAGGGGTTTCAAATGAATGACCTTGGCCGTGCCGAGAAATATATGCTTGCCACAGCCTATATTCAGGGGCAGGCGGTGGATACGTTCAGCCCAGGAGATAAGGAAAATATTCTGAGCAAGGTTACTTATCAGTCCAATGAAAATGTATTGGATTACTGGATTTATCTGGGGCGTCTTAAGGTGAGAGAGGCTGAGGAGATTGCTATGAAGATGTCTGACGACCAGCTTTTGTTGTATGCATATATGCAGGAGTTTCGTCAGGTGGAGGAGGATGAAGAATTATCCGGCGGGGAAAAGAGGAAAAGGAAGCAGGAGTTGATGGATGAGATCGAAGGGCTTGCGGGGAATTTAGGGATATAGCGCGGGAGGTTTGTTTATGAAGTATTTGCTTACACAGACCAGGAATGGATATGTGGAGGTGCCGGTGCAGGAGAGGGATATAGAGTATGAGGAAAATATGTGGCAGCTTCGAGAGGGCAGACAGGTATTTTTGCTTGGTGCGGAAGAACATTTGTTTATACGTAAAACATGCGTCACCATATCTGCCGGCGAGGAGGCTTCACTTAAGGTTCATGATCTGCAAAGCCGCTTCTATATCAAAGAAATGCACATATTTGCCGAGGTAGGAGAAGAAGCTCACCTATATCTGAATCAAAGGGAACTCATGCCAAAGAATTCTGACTTTATTTTGCAGGCGGGAGATATTCTGTTTCTAAAGAATATTAAGATTGAAATTTGGGAAAATCAGATTGCTGTCCATGGTTCTCCTGACGCTTATACAACAACCCTTTTAGAATGTTCTCTGCCACAGAAGCCAAAGGGTTTCCCTGTCTATAAACGTTCTCCAAGACTGATTAAACGCCCGTCGGCAGAAAAGGTTCTGGTCGGGCTCACAAAAGAAAATGTAAGGGGTAATAGAAGGGATTTTCTCATGACTGTATTGCCGCCGTTGGCAATGACGGCAGTAACCCTTGCAATCGGGGTGCTTTCGGGAAGGGGAATCTACCTGCTGTTGTCTGCTGTGGCCACAGGGATGACGGCAGTATTAGCCGGTATCCAATATGTGGGGGAGAAAAGGGAGAGAAAGAGAGAGAATAGAGAGCAGGCTGAGCTTTATACGAAAGAGCTGTGGCGAAGGCTGAAGGAAATTGCGGTAATCTATGAGCAAGAGCAGGAGGTATATGCCTACCAATATCCAGAGGTCAGGGATTTGGCCAGAATGGTGGGAGAATATGACAGCCGGATTTACGAACGGATTGCCTCGGATGATGATTTTCTTACCTTGTCTGTCGGTGTTTTTTGGGGAAGGACAGATTTTCAGATTGATAGGAGGGGGACGGAATGGGATACAAAAGGAGATGTTTTGCGAAGGTATGATAAAATTAAACGCCCAAGGGTTATTGATTTGAAGAAGGCGCATCTTGGGATGCTTGGGGAGAAGGAGGCTGTACATCAGCAGATAAAAATACTGACAATGCAGGCCGTATTTTTCCAGAGTTATCATGAGCTTCGGCTCGTTGCCGTCTTTGATGAGGCATATGAGAAGGCGTTTGCATGGATGCGCTGGCTTCCCCATATGCGTATCCCGTCAATGAATGTGTTGGGGATGGTATATTCAGAGAGAACCAGAGAGCTTGTACTTGGCGGTATGGCCCAGATACTAAAGGAACGGGCGGAGGGGAGGAGGGAGTTTAGGAGGCTGCCTCACTATCTGTTTTTGATTGACGAGCCGTCTTGGATTATGGATCATGGGATTATGGAATATCTGTGTATGGATGGAAGGGAGTTGGGCTTTTCTATCATTTACACCAGCTATATATGTGCCAATCTTCCTGAATATATCGGCACAGTTTTAATTGCAGATAGTTTTGGTGAGGGGACGCTGCTTCTGGAGGCAAGGGAGTATGTGAACCAGAAGATTAGATTGTATTCTGCTAATGAGATTGATTTTGAATGGCTTGCAAGAGATTTAAGTGTGTTAAAGCATGAGAGGGGAGTAACCGGCTTTATCCCCCAAAAAGTCAGTTTTTTTGAGCTATACGGGATTCACCATCCAAAAGAGCTTGGGCTTCGCAGAAGGTGGAGGAAGCATCAGTCCCATAAGTCGCTGGCTGTCCCCTTAGGGATGCGCTCGGCGGGGGATATCTTATATTTGGATTTGCACGAGAAGGCTCATGGTCCTCACGGGATTGTGGCAGGGACGACGGGTTCGGGGAAGTCAGAATTGCTTCAGAGTTATATTCTGTCTTTGGCGGTAAATTTTCATCCTCATGAGGTGGGCTTTTTGTTAATCGACTATAAGGGAGGCGGTATGGCCAATCTGTTTCGTGAGCTTGTGCATCATCTGGGAACTATCACGAATCTGGACGGGGCAGGAAGCATGAGGGCGCTCATCTCTGTGAAGGCAGAGTTATCCCGAAGGCAGCGGATTTTCCGAAGTTTTCAGGTCAATCATATCAACGGTTATATGCGGTTATTCAGGGAAGGGAAGGTCTCTGAGCCGATTCCCCATCTCTTTATCATCAGCGATGAATTTGCAGAGTTGAAAAAAGAACAGCCGGATTTTATGAAAGAGCTTGTGTCAGCGGCGCGTATTGGAAGAAGTCTTGGGGTTCACCTGATACTGGCGACGCAAAAGCCTGCCGGCGTGGTAGACGAGCAGATCGTCAGCAACAGCAGGTTCAAGCTCTGCCTGAAGGTACAGAGTGAAAATGACAGCAAGGAGATTCTGGGTACAGGGGATGCGGCAGGGCTTACTCTGCCTGGGAGGGCATATCTTAAGGTTGGAAATAATGAGAACTATGAATTATTCCAGTCAGCGCTGAGTGGGGAGGCATACTGGGAGGAAGGGGAAAAAGATAGGAAAGGCTATGACGGTGTCTATGTGGTTAATGAGTTGGGGCAGGGAGAACTGCCAGACCAGGACCTAAGCGGCAATATAGGAGAGTATCGGGTGTGTAAGACGCAGCTTGAGGCAGTAATTGGGATGATTCGGGAGGAGTTTGTAAAAGAAGAAGCCAAAGAAGTAAAAAAGCCGTGGCTGCCGCCCCTTGGCAGGATGCTTGTCAGCCCCTATACTCAAAAGCACACTAAAGAGAAAGAGGGCATGTCTGTGCGGATTGGGATAATAGACCTGCCTGAGCAGCAGGCGCAAAAAGAGCTGGAGCATGACTTTGAAAAGGAGGGAAACCTTTTATATGTGGCGTCCGCAGGTTTTGGAAAGACTGTTTTTCTGACAACAGTATTGACAAGCCTTGCAATTTCCTGTGATGTAGATGCTTTGCACTTTTATATTCTGGACTATGGGAATCATGGATGCCTGCCTATGAAAGAGCTTCCCCATACAGCGGAATATATTTCGTTTGCCGATGAAGAACGGTACCGGAAGTTTAAGAAGCTTATGGCAGAAGAACTTGCGGAAAGGAAGAAGCTGTTTGCGAAGTATGGCGTTCCCTCAATGGAGGCCTATCAGGAATTGTCAGGGAAGCCTTTGAAGTTCTTGCTTGTGGCGGTGGATCAATTTGATGTTGTGAAGGAGGCAGGAATCGAGGAGGAGGATTTCTTTACAAAGCTTACGCGGGACGGCGCAGGGCTTGGAGTCTATACGGTTATCACAGCCAATAGAATAAACGCAATCCGCCATGCAACCTTAATTAACTTCAAAAAAAAGATAGCAGGCTATGTTTTTGACGAGAACGAAGTATTCCTGACGGTAGGAAGATCAGTGGTGAAGCAGACGGCGGTTAAAGGACGTGTGCTGATAAGCGGCGAGCCTGTACATGAAGCACAGATTTATACCATGGCGCCCTGTGAGGATAAGGCGGCATACAGTAAGGCGCTAAAAATTATAATTCAGGAAATCCGAAAGAATGCTCACGGTAAAGAAGCGCCCCATATCCCCGTACTGCCACAGGAGTTTTTTTCAACCATGCTTAAGGAGTATGCAGACAATGCAGGCGGTTATCTGGTGGGGCTGGACGTAGAGGAAGTGACGGTGAGAGGATTTCCTGCGTCGGCGGGTATGTTTGTAATTGTAGGAAATACTGGGACAGGCAAGACAAATATACTTCAGGTTCTTGCGGACCAGGCTGTTTTTCATGGCAGAACCTACATATTTGACGGGAGAGGGATGGAATTATATCGCTACCGTCAGGCGCCAAATGTCTTGTATGTGGAAGGAAAAAAAGAGATAGATTGTTTTGTTACAGAGGTTTCAGAAGAACTAAAGGACAGGAGAAGGCTTGTGAAAAAGAAGTTAGTGGAGTGTTCAGGATTAAGCCCAAAGAAGCTGGCGGAGGGGTTACCGTTTTGTACCATCCTGATTGATGACCTGGAGGATTTTACAGAACTGCTTGGCACGGATATAGACAGGGTGTCTAATCTGGTAAGGGAAGGGGCTTTTCTTGCGATTACCTGTATTATAACGGTTCATGCCGCAAAGCAGCGGGGAATGAGCAGTATGGACAGGCTGGTTCGTCAGGCGTCAAACGGGCTGGTGTTAAGCTCGCAGGGAGTTGTTCCAATCTTCCCTGTTCCGAGTATGCGCGAGCATCCCAAGCCTGGGGAGGGACTGCTGTTTAAAAACGGTATCTATTGGAGGGTCCGCCTTCCAAGATATGTAGAAGGCAGTAGGTTTGGAGAGTAATAGAGAGGAGAAGCGGGAGAATGGCAGAACGAATACAGATTAACCATGGAAAGGCAGAACAAGACGCGACGGGGATAACAAACGCAGCGTCTTATCTTCAAAAGGTTTCCTTTGTTTCTGAGGATATGAGAACAACACTTCCTGCCAATGCAAACTGCAAGGCGGCATATGAAAGGTCCCAGGAGAGAATCTCGAAGTTGGGAGCCATGCTTGATCAGGAGGCTGAGAATATCAGAGGGCTGAATGTGGCGTTTGCGCAGTTCGACAGGCTGTTGGGGAGATTTGAGGAGAATGGAGGCCGGTGTCAGGCGATAACGGCAGAACCGTAGGAGGTGCAGTTTATGCAAAGAAGTGATTATCTGAATCCGGTCAGTATGAAGAATCAGTGTATGTGGGCAGTCCGCCGGATGGAGGAGGATGATAAGGCGCTAAAGGCTGCCGGCAGCAGTATCAGGGATTTTGTGCAAGATACGGAGATTGAGAGTGAGTCTTTTGAGGCTTTAAAGCAGCAGCTTGAGGATTATGAGCTGATTATTGAGGCAATGCAGACTGCTAATGCAGCCGATGCGGCAGATTTTCAAAGTCTCAGTGGGCTTGTGGGAGACGAGACGCTGGATGGGGAGAATATATTCCGACAGATGGAGAACTCGTTAAACATGAGGGAAAGATATCTGGCGGGCGAGGTTTTATACAGAAATAGAATGGCAGTCACAGAGGATGCCATTTTATATGCATATTATGGTTTTAAGGCCAATGAGTACAAACAACTGGCAGAGAACAGTCAGAGCTTGTATGACAGGTGGAGGGAAAAGACGGAAAGGTTTGACGAGATTGCGGCAAGAACCAGCCGTTTGTTTTCGGACAGTGAAGAAATCAGCAGCTTGATTAAAGAGGGCTTATGGCACATGGCAGGCGTATTCCAAAACGGCGCCTATATGACGGAGAGAAACAGTGGATGGAGGAGGCAGCTTAAAAATGCCGGCGTGCGTATGGCCATGGGATTTGGGGACAAAGGAGGAGAGCAGAATGGGCCGTATACTTTGTGGAGAAGGGGGATGGCGTCTGACCGAGAAGAAATAAGGGAGATTGTCCGCGGCTATGAGGAGTATGCAGATTATTCTGACGAAGAAATAGAGGATTTACTGGTAAAGTTAAACAGCGAAGGGTGCGGGTATGTAGCCTTTGCCAATATCATTGTGGATGAGTACAGAAGAAAAGAAGATGAGTTTGAGGATACCTTTGGGTTTCCACTCTTTTTAGAAAACAGAAGCGGCACCACATATGTAAACTATAACCGGCTGATTTTGGATCTCTACTGTGCCAGTGACAACCACAGAAGGGTATGGAATATGTGGCAAAACCATGACGTCTATGATGAGGAGGAAGACCCTTCGGCAACGGTGGGATGGGGTACGGCAATGGATGATCGGGTGTACCGTTTTGAGAGGTATATGTCAGGGTATGGAAGGAATGTAAAAATTAGAAATATAAAATGTGATGTAAGCGAAGTGTACCGGAAATGTGAAGAAGAAGCAAGACAGGGGAATCGGGTCATTATCAGTACATGTCCGGTGAGGATGGAGGACGCAAAAGGAGAGCCTGTCCAAATGGACGGAGGACATGCGATGGTGGTGACAGGGCTGGCCGATGACGGAAGAATCGAGGTGTCCTCCTGGGGAGAGCTCTATTATATTTCACCTGAGGAATCGGACTTTACCTCACCTGAGAAGAATCGTTCCAGGGAGGCATATATTAGAATTCAGTCTGTCAGGTTTCAAGATGTGGGAGAGCTCTCATGAGGAGGGCGATAATGCTTTTGCTTATAATGTCTATTCTGGCTGTCTGTGCGTTCGGACGGACGCTCTGGAGAAAGGGGCAGAGAGAAACGAAGGGAAAAGAAAAGGATATGAGGAAAGAGCTGGTTCAGGAAGGATTATATGTGCCAACAACAAGGGAGATACGGGAAAATTCATTTATTTACCGTTATAATCATAAACTGTGCAGAGAAAAGAGATTGATTGAGGGGGACAGCCTTGGCAGCTATTACTTATGCTTGCAGGCAATCTATCGGGCTAATCTGGATGCCCTTCTGCTGGAGAAGCTGGATATCAGAAGCTTGGAGGAGGAGTTTCAGAAAAGTAAGCTAGGGTTTGTGTGCAGGAGGCAGGAGGATAAAGAGCTGTATGAAAAAGAATCTGCTATGGGGCTTAAGTTTATCTCTCTTGGGAATACTCTATATATCGAGTATCTTGAGGAAGAACAGCTAAACCTTTTGGAGGAAAAACTGGGAACAGGTAAACCCTTTGTGACGGATGAGCTTCAGGCGATGGCAGAGGAAACGTATCAGGAGGTTATCAGGGTCAGGAATCCGGAAAGGTGGGAGGAAAAAAGCACTTTTCTTTATCCTGAGGGTCAAGGGAGAAAGCCCAAAATTCCCAGTCAGGCGTTAGTATTAAAGATATCGAATGTTATGGAATATGATGCGTCCGGCAATCTTATTTTAGACGAGCATATGAGAGAAAAATGTGAATACCTAGAGCAGTTGAAAGACGAGAAGGAAAAAGAGTATTCCGAGATATTGGGAATAGAGGTTTATATTCTTCTGGATTAGAAAGGGGTAGTTCATGGTGGAAAGTAAAGAAGAATTAAAGCTGCGAATGCTGCGGGAGGAGGATGAGGAGGACAGGGAGCTGAGTGAGTACGAATTAAGGCTAGAATATATGCTTGAGGATTGTACAGAATTTGATCGGTGCATCTGTGAATTGATTGATGAACAGCGGGGATTGTTAAATAGATTACGTATGGGGAAAAGAGAATTGTTTTTGTAAATTCATATGTCTTGTCATATGTACCGTACAATGATATAATAGTGTCAGAATGGAAAAGGAGACAAAGTGTCATGAATATTACAGAAGAAATCCAGGAGTTAAAAAAAGAGAAAAATGCTGTCATCCTGGCACACTATTATGTGAAGCCTGAGATTCAGGAGATTGCGGATTACATAGGCGATTCTTATTATTTAAGTAAAGTGGCGGTAGATTTGAAGGAACAGACTATTGTGTTCTGCGGGGTATCCTTTATGGGGGAGAGCGCTAAGATTCTGAATCCGGATAAGACGGTGCTGATGCCGGATGTATCTGCGGATTGTGCGATGGCACATATGGCTGATGCCGAGACAATTAAGAAGATGCGGGAAAAATACGAGGATCTGGCAGTCGTATGCTATATTAATTCCACAGCCGAGTTAAAGAGACATTCTGACGTCTGCGTTACCTCGGCAAATGCAGTAAAGATTGTAAAAGCTCTGCCAAATCAGAACATTTTCTTTATACCAGACAGGAACCTTGCCCACTTTATTGCAGGACAGGTGCCGGAAAAACATTTTGTGTACAATGAAGGATACTGTCCGGTTCATGAAGAAATACAGGTTAATGAAATCTTGAAAGAAAGAGAGCTTCATCCCAATGCAATGATTCTGACCCATCCGGAATGTCCCGAAGCGGTGCGGGATATGTCAGATTATATCGGGAGTACATCCGGGATTATAGCATATGCCAAAAAGAGTGGCTGCCAGGAATTTATCATTTGTACGGAAAATGGCGTCCGGTTCGAGCTTGAGAAGCAGAATCCAGAGAAGAAGTTTTATTTTACCAAGACAGAGCCTGTCTGTCATGATATGAAGAAGATTACGCTTATGAAGGTCAGGGATGTTTTGAAAAACGGCGGAAACGAGATTCAGGTTACAGAAGCGCTTCGTGAGGGGTCGGTGAAGCCTCTTGAGAAGATGTTAGAGCTTGCAAAGTAATATTTGCAAAGAGGAGAGCTGTAAATGATTGGCTTGGTTTGCAGTTCTTTGGCGGAGGAAGAAAAATGGATATACATACGGATGTTGTGATAGTAGGATGCGGAGTCGCCGGTCTATACAGTGCATTGAAGCTTCCAAGAGATATGCGGATTGTGATGCTCACGAAATCAGATGCCGAAAGCAGCGATTCTTTTCTCGCTCAAGGCGGAATCTGTGTACAGAGGGATGACGAGGACTATGACAGTTATTTTGAAGACACGATGAAGGCGGGGCATTACGAGAATCGAAAGGAATCAGTGGATATTATGATCCGAGGCTCTAGGGCAGTCATAAAGGATCTGGTTGAGTACGGGGTGAAATTTGAACAGGAGAACGGGGAATTTGTCTATACCAGGGAAGGCGCACATTCCAGGCCGCGAATTCTGTTCCATGAGGATATTACCGGAAAAGAGATTACCCAAACGCTGCTTGACCGAGTGAGAGAGCTTTCCAATGTGACGCTCTATGAATATACCTCCATGACGGATATCATAGAAGAAGACGGCATGTGTAAGGGTGTTTTGGCTGAGGAGGTAAGAGATATCTGGGAGGGGGCGGAGGTTTCCGAAAGTGGTATCCCAGAAAGCAAAATGGCATGGCGCGACAGAAAGACATATGAAATATTTGCAAAGCATACCATCCTGGCCACCGGAGGCATTGGTGGTAATTATCAACACTCTACGAACTATCCCCATTTGACGGGTGATGCGATTGAGATTGCCAAGGTTCACGGAATACGCCTTGAGAATCTGGATTATGTGCAGATACATCCTACGACCCTTTATTCCAAAAAGCCGGGACGAAGGTTCCTGATATCCGAATCGGTTCGGGGAGAGGGCGCTGTGCTGTATAATGAGAAGAAGGAGAGATTTGTGGATGAGCTGCTTCCAAGGGATGTAGTTACAAAAGCGATTCGAGAGCAGATGAAAGCAGAAGGCACAGACCATGTCTGGCTTTCTTTAGAGGCAATTCCGACAGATAAGATTTTGAAGCATTTTCCCAACATCTACCAGCACTGTCTGGAGGAGGGATATGATGTGCTGAAGGAATGGATTCCGGTAGTGCCGGCACAGCATTATTTCATGGGAGGAATCTGGGTGGATTTGGACAGCAGGACGTCTATGGAGAATTTGTACGCAGTAGGTGAAACCAGTTGTAACGGTGTTCACGGTGCGAACAGGCTGGCGAGTAATTCGCTTTTGGAGAGCCTGGTGTTCGCAGGACGGGCGGCTAAGAAGATTATAGCCACGACATAACGAAAGGAGATTGATAAAAATGAATAAGATAACAATGACCCTCCAGGCAGATCAATTAATATTGGAGGCGCTTAGAGAGGATATTTCAAGTGAAGACGTGACGACCAATTCTGTTATGAAGGAAGCGGTGGAAGGAGAGGTAGACTTAATCTGCAAGCAGGATGGAGTGATAGCAGGACTGGAGGTATTTGAAAGAGTGTTCAAGCTTCTGGAGGAGGGGACGAGGGCAGAGTTCTACTGCAAAGACGGAGATGAGGTAAAGAACGGGCAGTTGATGGGTAAGGTGAAGGGGGATATCCGTGTACTCTTGTCCGGAGAACGGGTTGCTTTGAATTATCTTCAGCGTATGAGTGGAATTGCGACCTATACTCATTCGGTAGCTGAGCTTCTTAAGGGAAGCAAAACGAAGCTTCTGGATACCAGAAAGACGACGCCTAATATGCGAATCTTTGAGAAGTACGCGGTACGCGTGGGCGGAGGATATAATCACAGATATAACCTGTCAGATGGCGTATTATTGAAGGATAATCACATCGGCGCGGCGGGAAGCGTTACGAAAGCGGTACAGATGGCGAAGGAGTATGCGCCGTTTGTCAGGAAGATTGAGGTAGAGGTGGAGAATCTTGACATGGTTAAGGAAGCCGTAGAGGCAGGGGCTGATATTATTATGCTGGATAACATGTCTGCCGAGGAAATGCAAAGAGCGATTAGCATAATCGACGGGCGTGCCGAGACGGAATGTTCAGGAAATGTGACGAAGGAGAATATCAGCCGGCTGGTGTCTTTGGGAGTGGACTATATTTCCAGCGGTGCATTGACCCACTCCGCACCGATACTGGATATTTCTTTAAAGAATCTTCATGCTTTGTCTTAATCCGGATATCAGAAGAATATTCATATCTTGAAGGAGGAGTGGGAGCATGACAGGTTCGGACAGACGGGAGGATGTCATCCTTCAGATACAGAAAAGTACATGTCCTTTATCGGGTACGAAGCTGGCGGCCCTATACCATGTGAGCCGGCAGGTGATTGTACAGGATATCGCGCTTTTGCGCGCTGCAGGTTATGATATCATTTCCACGAACAGGGGATATATACTGAATACGGCAAAGCCGGCAAGCAGGGTTTTTAAAGTACAGCATACGGATGAACAGCTTGAGGATGAACTGTGCTCAATTATAGACCTGGGAGGAATGGTCAAGAATGTGATGATCAATCATCGGGTGTACGGGCATATTGAGGCAGAATTGAATATTGATTCCCGCAGGAAGGTTGCCGAATTCATGGAGGATATCCGCAGCGGTAAGTCCAGCCCTCTGAAGAACATTACATCCAATTATCATTACCACAAGATCTTTGCAGACAGGGAGGAGACTCTGGATTTGATTGAAGGTATGCTGAGGGAGAAGGAGTATCTGGTAGAGACAGAAAAGGTGAAAAATACAGGTATAATGTAAGCAGAAGGAAGGGAGGAAGTAAGATGGCAGAGCATAAGATTATTACAATTGGACGCCAGTTCGGAAGCGGAGGACATGAAATTGGAAATATGCTTTCAACAAGTCTTGATATTCCAATGTATGACAATAACCTTGTCAGAATGGCGGCTGAAAAGCTGGATATCAGGGAGGAAACGGCAAGGGCAGTGGATGAGACAACGCTGAACAGTTTCCTTACAGGATATGTGATTGCGCCTATGGAGTACAGAGATTCCATTCGAGCAGATGAATATACACAGCCGTTGAATGAGCAGGTATATGAATTGCAGTCAGAGATTATCCGCAAGCTGTCAAAGAGAGGCCCCTGCGTGATTGTAGGCAGATGTGCCGGATATATCCTGAAGGATGATCCGAAATGTCTGGATGTATTTATCTGTGCGGATTTGGAGGACAGAATCCGAAGGATTGCAGACAGGTATGACATGTCTGAGAAGAAGGCGGCGGATAAGATTAAGAGAATAGACCGTGAACGTAAGTATTATTATGAATCACATACAGGGCTTGAGTGGGGAAGCGCATTATCCCATCAGCTTCTTTTGAATGTGAGCAGGCTCGGAATGAAGGAGACTGCTGATGTGCTGGAAATGATGTATCGGGGAGAATAAAAGTAGATGATTGGAGAGATTCTTGCAGATACCAGTTTGGATTGCCTGAAGATGCTGCCATACCTTTTGGCAGCATTTATTCTGATTGAGGCGTTAGAGCATTATTCAGGGGAGTTTACGAAGAAGATGCTTCTGAGAGTAGGAAAAGCGGGACCAGTGGCAGGGGCGGTGTTTGGATGCATTCCCCAATGCGGGTTTTCTATTATGGCGGCGAACTTCTATGCCGGTAATATTATCTCAGTAGGAACCCTTTTGTCGGTCTTTATTGCTACTTCTGATGAGGCAGTCCTGATTATGTTGGGTAATCCGGATGCATTGGCAATGATAGCGCCGCTTCTGGCAGTTAAGCTGGTGATTGCGGTTGTTGCCGGATATGCGGCGGATATATTTTTATCTGAAAAAATATCATCACCAAAGAAAAGCGGAAATCTCTGCAAGGAGTGGGGCGGGCATAATAAAGAAAAGGGCATTATAAAGTCAGCATGTGAGCATACGGCTGAGATGTTTATTTATCTTTTTCTATTTACAGGCGTATTGAATCTGTGTGTGGAGATTTTCGGAATCGAGAGATTATCGGCATTCCTTCTGGGTGATACTATGTTTCAGCCGGTGTTTGCCGCTTTAGTGGGATTGATTCCCAACTGTGCGGCTTCGGTGATTCTGACCCAGTTGTATCTTGGAGGCGCCATATCTTTTGCCTCAGTGATTTCGGGATTGTGTACAGGCGCGGGAGTCGGCCTGGCGGTATTGTGTAAAGTGAACCAAGACAAATGGGAGAATGTAAGGGTAGTCGGAATTTTAGTTGTGATTGCGGTTGCTTCGGGTCTGTTTCTTGAACTTCTTATGTGAAATGTGTACGAAAACGCCATGAAAGCACGATTCTGATTGCATTTCTGGAAGAATGTGTTATAATATTCACGACTCGGTGACGAGGCTTAGGAGAAATTAGGAGGAATAAAAATGGCTACAAAAAGTGCAATATCTGAAACTAAGAAAACCAAAACTGTAAAAAAGACTGCGGAGGAAGCCGTCAAGGAGACGCCGGTTACAGTCAGTCAGACAGAGAAAGCAGAACCAGCAGAGAAGCCAGTGAAAGCTGTAGCTAAGCCGGTTGAGGCTGCAGCAGAGAAGAAAGAAGAAACAAAAGCGCCTGAGAAGAAGACACCTGAGAAGAAGACATCCACAAGAGCGACAGCAAAGAAGGAGACAACAGCAAAGAAAGCGACAGCGAAGAAGGAAACGACAAAGAAGGAAGCAGCGCCGAAGAAGGAGACGACAGCGAAGCGGACGACGGCAAAGAAGGAGACTGTAAAGAAGGAGACAACCACAAAGAGGACGGCCTCCAGGAAAGCGCCTAAAATTAATGCTATCGTTGAACACTATGGAAAGCAGATTAGCGAGCAGGATATCATTGAGAATGTCAAGAGAGCATGGACGAATTCCGGCAGAGATGAAAAAGAGATTAAGTCGATAGAATTATATATTAAGCCTGAGGAAAATGCCGTATATTATGTTGTGAATGAGACGGAGACAGGGGCAGTTGCATTGTACGAATAAGGATGGAAAAGACTGTTGCATGGGGGTGCGGCAGTTTTTTTGGATATAAATGGTGCTGAGAAGCTGTGTTATTTAAGTCAAAGGAGACGAAGGGTATGATTCAAGCTTGGACAATGGGAATAAAGCTGCCGGGGATATCTGACGGGCAGGCGGATATGGTTTTATCAGGAGTCATGCAGATGGCGGTGGTAATACAGATTGTAATGATTGTTGTGGGAGCTCTGGTCTGCTTTTTTGGATTGAAGCTGGTTAGAGTGCTGTCAGTGTTGGCAGGTATGGTAATCGGGAGTGGGATTGGTACAGGGGCGGCTTTTGGTCTTGGATTTTCCGGTACAATGATACCGATTACAATACTGCTCTGTACGATTGTTATGGCTGTGTTGTGCTGCGGGGTGCGCAAGCTTGGTATCTTTTTTGTGGTATTGCTGCATACGACAGGTATCGCTGCATCATTATTTCTGCCGGGGATTAAAGACCTGACCCAGTTATTCATTGTGCTTGGAATCAGCGGTGCGGCGGCGATTTTGCTGTCAGTGCTTGCCATGATAAAGCCTGAGATTATAGTGGTAGTCGTTACAGGAATTTCAGGCGGATTGTCGGTGGGAACCGCGGCGGCAGCCTTGCTTGGAATGTCCCAGAATATCTGGGCAGGATATGGAATCAGCGGTGCGGCGGCCTTAATTGGGATTTGGGTTCAGTTTATGATGCAGTCCCGTAAGATTGGAAAGAATGAAAGAGTATATGCAGAGCGTATGAAGGGGCAGGTTTCCAGAGAATCCGAGGTGGAGAAGGCAAGGAGGATTCTGGAGGAGGAAGATGAAGAACATCAAAATAGCGGTAAGGCTGTTAAAGGCACTAATGCTAAGGACGACGAAGACGGCGAAGATGACGATATCAAGTTTATTAATTTATAATTTCTTCCATACATGTCCGGTCTGGTTGTATTTTAGAGCAGATGTGATATAATAATACGTATATTAGACTCAGAGAAATATGAATGAAGGAGGCCTTTGTGTATGAAAATTGATATGCATTGTCATGTGAAAGAGGGCTCTATCGACAGTAAAGTAGGTCTGGAGGAATATATCACGAAGCTGAAGGAACACGGATTTGAAGGAATGTTGATTACAGACCATGATACTTACAAAGGATACCGCCACTGGAAATATCATATGAAGGGGAAGGTTCACGAGGATTTTGTAGTATTAAAGGGGATTGAATACGATACCTGCGATGCAGGACATATTATCTGTATCATGCCGGAGGGAGTCAAGATGCGGCTATTGGAGTTGAGAGGTCTGCCGGTAAGTGCGCTGATCGATTTTGTCCATCGCCACGGCGGGATTCTTGGCCCTGCGCACCCTTGTGGGGAGAAATACTTAAGTTTTACGAACACGAAGAAGTTCTACAAGTCTCCGGAGATTATCAAGAGGTTTGATTTTATCGAAGCGTTTAACGCGTGTGAGCCGGAGGAGTCCAACAGAGATGCAATGAAGCTTACGATGAAGTATAAGAAGCCGGGAATCGGCGGCAGCGACGCCCATAAGTTGGATTGCGTCTCACTGGCATATACAGAACTGCCGGAGAGGGTTACCTGTGAGACAGAGTTGATTTCTTTAATCCGCAGGAAGGCGCCCATTGGGGTGGGCGGCACCATCTATGGGAAGACGACGAAGGATAAGATTGGGAAGGTTAATAAGCTTTTGGTATACTCCTTTTGGTTTTACAATAAGGGCGGAGAGCTTTTAAAGCGTCACAAGAGGAAGGTGAAGGGGGAGATTGAGAATCCGGTTGACCCCATTGATCCGATAGAGATTCCTTATTTGAAGCTGCAAGGGAAAGTTTGAATAAGCACAATAATAACGGGCAAATCTGCAGCAATTACCATTATTGCAGATTTGCCCGTTATTGATTCAGTCATGTTTAAATTTAAGCCGGCAGCACCTTATACATTCAACTTCAGAAGCACAGCCCAATATGATAAACAATCACGCTCATTCCCCATGCGACCAATATCTGGAATACCAGGATTCCAAAGGTCTGTCTCCAGCTTTTCAATTCTCTGTGTATGGTTGCAATCGTCGCGGTACAGGGAATGTACAGCAGGCAGAATACCATCATGGCGTATGCGTTTGCCGCGCCGAAGCCAAGAGAGCCAAGAGTGGCGACCATGGCGTCCATACCCCCCTGTGTTGTGATGTTTTGGATACCGAACAATACGCTGCAGCTTGATACCACCACTTCTTTTGCGGCGATACCCGCAATCAATGCTACAATAATCTGCCAGTATCCCAGTCCGGCAGGCTTAAACAGAGGAACGATTGCTTTTCCCAGAAGCGAGCCAAAGCTCTGGGTAATATCAGTCACATACCCATGAGGCCCGAAGTTCAACAGAGCCCACATAATCACAGACGCCACGAAGATGACGGTTCCGGCCTTGGTCAGGTAATCCTTTATTTTCTCCCAAACATAGATAAAGATGGTTCGGGCATTGGGCGACTTATACTCTGGCAGCTCAATCAGGAGTGCATGCTCTGCTTTACTTCCGTCAACTTTGGATAGTATGTATGCCGTGGTGATGGCAACCACGATTCCAAGAAGATACATGGAGTAGCAGACAATCATGGCATAGTTTCCAAAAAACATGGACGAGAACAAGACGTAGATGGGAAGTCTTGCGCTGCAGGACATAAAGGGAGTAACCAGTATGGTCTTAAACCGGTCCTTTGGGTGTTCCAGTGCACGGGACGCCATGACTGCCGGAACCGAGCATCCGAAGCCCAGAAGCAGGGGGAGGAATGCACGTCCGGAAAGACCCAGGCGGCTCATGAGGTCATCCATCACGAAGGCGACTCTTGCCATATATCCGCTGTCCTCCAGCAAGGCAAGGGCCAGAAAGAGGATAAAGATATTAGGCAGGAAGGTAAGGATTCCGCCCACACCGGAGATAATCCCGTCCACGATTAACGACTGAAGCATTGGGCTTACGTGGAGTATATTCAGACCGCTTGAGGTAAGTCCGGAGATTTCCTCAAGAGCAATCTCGAAATATCCTTTCAGCCAGTCCCCGATTGTAAATGTCAGGAAGAATACCAGTGCCATGATTCCCAGGAATATGGGAAGCCCAAACCACCGATGGGTGAGGAGTCTGTCAATCTTATCGGTGGATTCCTCCTTTGCGGATTTATTTACCAGAATCTCATCGATGACCTCCTCGATAAAATCATACTTCTGATTGATAATGTCCTTCTCATAGCTTTTATCAACCACACCCTTTAAGTCAAGGGGATGGTTTTCCATTACCTGTTTATCCATCTCTAACAGTTTGATGGCATGCCATCTCTGGTTGCAGATATTGGGATATGTTTCTGCAAGCTGTCCGGTGATGATGTCAATCTTGTCTTCAATCTCATCCTCGTAAACCATCGCATATTCCTCGTGATGGTTGTGTATGTGTGACGAGGATTTACCTGTGTGGTGGTGGATAAACGGTCCCTGCTTGGCATACTGGCTGTGGTGGGCGACGGCATGCATCAGAATGGAAAGCCCCGACTTTTTGCGGGCAGATACGGGGATCGCCGGAACGCCCAGCATCTCCGGAAGGCGGTGGAGGTCAATCTCCATGCCCCTCTCCTCCACGATGTCCATCATATTCAGCGCCAGCACCACAGGCTTCCCAAGCTCGATGAGCTGCAGCGTCAGATACAGGTTGCGCTCTAAGCAGGAGGTGTCGATGACATCCACGATGACGTCCACCTCGTCGCTCATGATACATTCGCGGGAGACAGTTTCTTCCATTGTATAGGAGGTCAGGCTGTAAATTCCCGGCAGGTCGATGAGCTTGAATTCCTGCCCTTCATAGACGGTCTTTCCTTCTTTTTTTTCTACTGTGACGCCTGGCCAGTTGGCGACCTTCAGGTTTGCACCGGTAAACGCGTTAAAAAGCGTGGTCTTTCCGCAATTTGGATTGCCGATAAAACCTACGTTGATGGTCTTTTTCATGGCAGCTTTACCTCCGTAACAGTAATGTGGTCTGCGATTCGCCTGCCGAGGGCAAAACGGGTGCCGCGGAATTTGGCTGTGAGCGAGCCTTTCTTATCATTGTTCAGTATGGTAATCAGAGAACCCTCCGTGAGCCCCAGTGCCTCCAGGCGGCGCTCTAACTGAATCTCCATATGGACAGACTCTACACGGTAAGTCAGATGGTTCTTTCCTTGTTTTAGTGTCATATGTATTTCCCCTTGTAAATGTTATTGATTCTTATTATCTATTACAACTCTATCATAACACCATTTGACGGAGAAGGCAATGTGAAGTATACTGTTATTTGTGAGAGATGAGAATAATGAGATTACCGGAGGAAGAAGATGCAGATCTACTATTTTGTTTTATACTTTTTTATATATGGGTTTGTGGGCTGGTGTACAGAGGTGGCGTATGCGACGGTCAAACAGAAAAAGTTTGTGAACCGTGGATTTTTAAACGGTCCAATCTGTCCGGTTTACGGGGTTGGCATCGGTTTGGTAGTTATGCTGTTAGAACCCATGAATGGGACAATCGTATCTCTATATGTGGTGTCCACGGCGTTGGTGACGACGATTGAGGGAGTGACGGGGTATCTGATGGATAAGCTGTTTCATCATAAATGGTGGGATTACTCGAACCAGCCGTTGAATATCGGCGGATATGTATGTCTTTTGTTTTCCCTTGCGTGGGGAGTTGCGTGTGTGCTCATTGTGCGGGTGATCCATCCGTTTGTCTATCAGATGGTGGTTATGATTCCTGTTACAGTGGGAATTGTGTTTGCAGCCGTGTTTGGGGTTGGACTCTTGGCAGATATGTATGTAACCACGGCTGAGATTCTGAAGTTAAATAAAAAGCTGGAAACCATGGAGAAAATTTCAGCAGAGCTTCGAGAGCTCTCAGATATGATTGGGGTCAACATCCATGAGAGCGTCATGGAGACGATGGAATTCTCAGAAGAAACGAAAAAACAGTTAGACTCAGCCGTATCAGAATTGCGCGAGAAGCTGGATACTGTGGCGGAGGAGCATAAAGACCATTTGGAGGAAAGAATTGACCGAGTGGAGGAGAAGATTGAGGCGAAGCTGTATCCAGAGGAGGAGAAGGCGCTTCTGGCAGAGCTTCGGAATAAATATGCGGACCTTAAGGGAAAGTATGCTGACCTTGCAGGGCGCAGTACCCTTGTCACAAGGCGTTTGATTGACGCGTTTCCGAAGATGGAATCCCGACTTCACAAAGAGATGTTTAACGAGATGAGAAACCGCATCTGGCGGAGATAAAGCCAGGATTTTGAAACCGTTTTTGGATAATGAGAATCCTTGTCATGAAAGGATATCTGTGGTAGAATACCACGTATGGAAAATTCTAACGACGAAAAGAACAGGAGGGTGTCAGGATGGGAATGACAATGACGCAGAAAATCTTAGCTGCCCATGCCGGCTTGGATACAGTTGTGGCAGGGCAGTTGATTGAAGCGAAGCTTGATGTAGTTATGGCAAATGATATTACAGGGCCGATGGCGCTGCCGATTTTTAAAGAGATGGCAGAGCAGGTGTTTGATAAGGATAAGGTAGTTCTGGTGCCGGATCATTTTACACCGAATAAGGATATCAAATCAGCGGAGAATTCTAAGTCGATTCGTGAATTTGCAAGAGAGCAGGGGCTTACCTGGTATTTTGAGCAGGGTAAGTCCGGCGTAGAACATGCGATTCTGCCGGAGGCGGGCGTGGTTGTGGGCGGTGAGTGCATCATTGGCGCTGATTCCCATACCTGTACATACGGGGCTCTTGGGGCATTTTCTACCGGTGTCGGAACCACGGATATTGCCACGGGAATGGCGACAGGAGAGCTTTGGTTCAAGGTTCCAAGCGCCATTAAGTTCGTATTGAAAGGGAAGCCGGCGGCTTATGTCAGCGGCAAAGACATTATCATCCACATTATCGGCAAGATTGGAGTGGACGGGGCGCTGTATAAATCTATGGAATTTACGGGGGACGGTATCGCGAACCTTTCCATGGAGGATCGTTTTACTATGGCGAATATGGCCATTGAGGCGGGCGCCAAGAATGGAATCTTCCCTGTGGATGCAAAGGCCGAAGCATATATGAACGAGCACTCTAAGAAGGAATATAAGATTTATGAGGCGGATGTGGACGCAGAGTACGACCAGGTGGTTGAGATTGATTTGGCACAGGTTCGGCCAACGGTTGCGTTTCCGCATCTTCCGGGAAATGCAAAGACCATCGACGAGATTGAGGCGATGGATCCTATTAAGATTAACCAGGTTGTAATCGGTTCATGTACGAACGGACGCATGGAGGATATGCGTAAGGCTGCGGCAATCCTTAAGGGACAGACTGTGCATGAGGATGTGCGGGTGATGGTGATTCCGGCGACCCAGAAGATTTACAAGCAATGTATTGCGGAGGGGCTTCTGGATATCTTCGTGGATGCGGGCTGCGCCGTAAATACGCCGAGCTGCGGGCCTTGCATGGGCGGACATATGGGAGTTATGGCGGCGGGAGAGAAGTGTGTGTCCACGACGAACCGGAATTTTGTAGGCCGTATGGGACATGTGGATTCCCTGATTTATCTTGCGTCGCCTGAGGTTGCCGCGGCAAGCGCGATTGCCGGATATATTGCGAATCCAGAGAAAGTAGGTGGAAGATAATGAGAGCGACGGGACATGTATTTAAGTATGGAGACAATGTGGATACGGATGTGATTATTCCGGCCAGATATCTGAATTCTTTTGACGCCCAGGAGTTGGCGAGCCATGCCATGGCAGATATTGATCCGGAATTCGTGAATAAGGTAAAGCCTGGGGATCTGATTGTGGCTAACAAGAATTTTGGCTGCGGGTCGTCCAGAGAGCATGCGCCTCTGTGTCTTAAGACGGCGGGGGTAAGCTGCGTGATTGCAGAGACATTTGCCAGAATCTTTTACAGGAATGCAATCAATATCGGGCTGCCGATTATTGAATGTCCGGAGGCGGCGAAGGGAATTGAAGCCGGAGACGAGGTTGAGGTTGATTTTGACAGCGGAAAGATATATAACCGCACGAAGGGCACCGAGTTTCAGGGACAGCCGTTTCCGGAGTTTATGCAGAAGCTGATTGCGGCGGGCGGACTTGTGAAGTATACCAATAGCAAGCGGTAAGTTCTGCCAATAAAAGTCGGAGGGAGAAGAAGATGGACTTACGTTATAAGAGTACCAGAGATTCTGGGCTGAGAATACGCGCATCGGAGGCAATCCTTAAGGGATTGTCTTTTGACGGCGGGCTGTTTGTTCCGGAGAAGCTGCCGGTTCTGGATGTTTCAATGGACGAGTTAAAGGATATGACGTATCAGGAGACGGCGTATGCGGTGATGAAGCAGTTTCTTACGGATTTTACGGAGGAGGAGCTGAAGGGCTGTATAGCCAGGGCATATGACGGGAAATTCGATACAGAGGAGATTGCGCCGCTTGCGAAGGTGGGAGACACCTATTTCCTGGAATTGTTCCATGGGGCTACGATTGCGTTTAAGGATATGGCGCTGTCGATTCTGCCCCACCTTATGACCACCGCTGCTAAGAAGAACCATGTAGAAAATGAGATTGTGATTCTGACGGCAACCTCTGGGGATACCGGAAAGGCCGCGCTGGCGGGATTTGCGGATGTGGAGGGAACCCGAATTATTGTATTTTATCCTAAGAACGGCGTCAGTAAAGTGCAAGAGCTTCAGATGACGACCCAGAAGGGCGGCAACGTGAAGGTGGTTGCAATCCACGGGAATTTTGACGACGCCCAGAGTGGGGTGAAGGCAATCTTTGAAGATAAAGAGCTTGCGAAGGAGTTGGAGGAAAAGGGTTATCAGTTTTCTTCTGCCAATTCTATCAACATCGGGCGTCTGGTTCCGCAGGTGGTCTATTATGTTTATGCTTATGCGAAGCTTCTGTCCAATGGGGAGATTCAGGATGGAGAAAAAATTAACGTGGCGGTTCCCACCGGCAATTTTGGAAATATCCTTGCCGCCTATTATGCGAAGCAGATGGGGGTTCCCATTGGGAAGCTGATTTGTGCCTCCAATGAGAATAAGGTGCTGTTTGATTTCTTTGGAACAGGCACGTATGACAGGAACCGTGAGTTTGTGCTTACGTCTTCTCCTTCCATGGATATTCTTGTTTCCAGCAATCTTGAACGGCTGATTTATCTGATTACAGGGGAGGACTCTGGAAAAACCAAGGAGTTGATGGACGGGCTTAAAGGGAACGGAAGCTATTCCATTACAGAGGAGATGGCGGAGAAGCTTAAGGATTTTGAGGCGGGCTTTGCCACAGAGGAGGACACAGCGGGATGCATCAGGCGTGTCTATGAGAAGACAGGGTATGTGTTGGATACCCATACGGCTGTTGCGGCGTATGTCTGTGAGCAGTATCAAAGCAAGAGCAAAGATTTGGCAAAATGTGTAGTGGCGTCCACGGCAAGTCCCTATAAATTTGCCAAGAGCGTTATGACGGCGATTGACGGTAAATATGAGAATGCAAAGGATTTTGAGCTGCTTAACGAATTAGAGTCTGTATCAGGCGTTGACATGCCTCAGGCAATTAAAGATATTTTGGATGCGAAGATAGTGCATACCCTGGAATGTGATTCAGATAAGATGAAGGAGACGGTAAAAACATTATTGTGTGTGTGAGAGGGTATAAGAGATAGACAGGATATAGGATAAAAGGGGAAAGTACGATTATGAAGAAAATGTTTACCAAAAAATTGCTGAGTTATATGATTATAGCATTGCTGGTAACGATTGGCGCTATTTTTGTTTTGCAGACCTTTGTGGCAAAAAGTACCAATACAGAATCCGCAAAAGAAAGATTGGACATGGTCAAGGAAAGGCTGCAGAGCAATGATGAGGAGATTGAAAAACTAGTCAAAAGTCTTGGGGAAAATAATCTTGTGAAAACCCGCGCGTTTGCAGACCTTCTTGCCACAGACCCTTCCGTTCTCTCCGACAGCAGCAGGCTTAAGGAGATCTGTGACGAGTTCATGGTAAATGAGCTGCATGTCATTAACGAGGCGGGAATCATCACACATAGCTCTATTGACGAGTATGTCGGCTTTGATATGAACAGCGGAGAGCAGTCAGCGGCATTTATGGCGATTGTGGGGAATCCGTCTCTTGAAATTGTGCAGGAGCCCCAGGAGAATGTAAAGGAGGGCGTCGTAGTTCAGTATATCGGCGTGGCCAGAAAGGATGCCCCAGGTCTGGTGCAGGTGGGAATCCGGCCTGAGATTCTTGAGGACACTCTTGCGAATACGAAAATAGATGTGGTTCTCAGTGACATAGAATATGGAAAGAACGGTTATGTATATGCCATAGATGCAGACAGCGGTATGCTTTTGGCGCATCCAAACCAGGAATTGATTGGAAAAGACGCCGCCGAGGCGGGGCTTGAGGCCGCCGAAGGACAGGGAAAGGTGAAAGTTGACGGTACAAAGGGCTATTATCTGGCAGAAAAATATGGTGAAGAAATCATCGGCGCTTTTCTTCCGGCCAGAGAGTATTATCAAAACAGGTTGAACCAGACCGTGGTTGTGTCGATCAGTATGTTTGTAATTTTTATGGTGCTGGTGCTGGTAATCAACAGGACTGTGGATTACCAGATTGTCAGAGGAATCAACAATCTTGCCGAATCAATGAAAAGGATAGCAGGCGGTGATTTTGGGGTTACTGTCAGGGAGGACAGTAATCCGGAGTTTACCCGTCTATCCGAAGACATCAATAAAATGGTACATAGCATACGGTCAAGCATGAACGATAACGAACGGTTATTGGGACAGCAGAAATCGGATATGGAAAATATTAAGGGAGTATGCGGCGAGTTAGGCAATGTATCCCAAAAGACCTTATCCAGCGCAGATGAGATATTCCATGGTACGGAGCAGCAGAAGCAGTCTGTTGACGACTTGAATCGGGTTATGGGGTCGCTGGTGACAGAGCTTTACAGCAGCGCGGATGCGTCTGTGGAGGTTGCCAAGGCGACGGAGGACGCGGTAAATACCATCCTGGATACGCAAAAACATATGGATGTATTGGAGGAGGCTATCAGCAACATCAGCGAAATGTCCAAAGAAATCGGAAAGATTGTTGTAAAAATTGATTCGATTGCCAGCCAGACGAATTTGCTTGCGCTCAATGCTTCTGTGGAGGCGGCAAGAGCCGGCGAGATGGGCAAGGGCTTTGCGGTTGTGGCGAACGAGGTAGGAAGTCTGGCGGCGAGAAGTTCTCAGGCGGCGAAGGAAACCAGTGAATTGATTGCCAGCTCTATTCAGGCAGTCGGCGATGGTCTGGCCATGGCTCAGGATACGGCCGGTATTTTTGAAAATGTTGTGAAGGAAATCAAGCATGCCAATGCAGAAGTTAATCGGATAGCTGGTATGGTCCGCAAAAATGCGGCGGACGTAGAACGCACGGCGACAGAGATGGATAAAATCAGGAATGTTATGGATGCCAATGCACAGATTTCTGAGAGCAGTAAGCGGATATCAGTAGATATGGCGGATATCACAGATCGTTTACTAAATATGGTAGGAGAATAAGAAATTAGTTTGTAATAATTGTTGAAAAACGTGGGATAATAGAGTATAATAGTCCTTAGGAAACCTGGGGTGCTCGATACTCTTGTAATTTTGAACCTACAAAACTTTAAACGGGACTCCTACATCTCCGTAATATGCCAGGCCTCCGAGTTATGCAGTGGAAGGCAGAAAAGCGGATGCGGACACCCACCTAGCATCAGGCTAGGAGTCAAAATACAGGAACCGGCATTTTGGGGGGCTACAAATGACAAAAGGCAGTCTTTATGGCTGTCTTTTTTAATGTCATAAGATACAGGAGGATATAGCAGTATGAGATTTGTGATTCAGAGAGTGTCAGAGAGTGAAGTGAAGGTAGACGGGAAGGTGCTCGGCAAGATTGGAAAGGGCTTCATGGTCTTAATCGGTGTGTGTGATACCGATACGAAGGAGATTGCGGATAAGATGGTGAAGAAGATGACAGGGCTTCGGATTTTTGAGGATGAGCAGGGCAAAACGAATCTATCCCTTGACGCGGTGGGCGGCGAGCTGCTGCTGATCTCGCAGTTTACCCTGTATGCCAACTGTAAGAAGGGAAACCGCCCTAGCTTCATAGAGGCAGGAGAGCCCGGTATGGCAGAGGAGATGTATGAGTACATTATTGCAAAATGCAAAGAGCAGGTTTCGGTGGTAGAGCGCGGACAGTTTGGCGCGGATATGAAGGTCAGCCTGGTTAATGACGGACCGTTTACGATTATTCTTGACTCGGATAGGTTGTAGTATTCTTGTGTGACCATGGGGCGCGGCTTTTTTGTACCATGCTGTGTCCCAGAGACTTTAATTAATTTATTTATCTAATTAATTTTTTCTAAATTTTCCCATAATAAATGTTAAAAAATCATAAATATGTTGACATATCTGGCAAAAATGACTAATCTAAATGTTAGAAAACTAATGAATATTAGGCTTGAAGCATGAAAGGAGGGAAGCCATGAAGAATATAGAGGATGCATCTGTATTTATTGTAATGCACCAGTTAATGCATTTAAGCAGGTACCAGGCATTCAAGCGTATGGAGGATATGGAGTTGAACCCAAGCCAGGCAGGGATTCTGTTTATCTTAAACAGCCAGGGGCATCTTTCTCAGAGAGAGCTTGCGCAGAAGATTGGGATTACGCCGCCTTCTATGACTGTGACGCTGAGGAAATTAGAAGAACGGGGGTTTATTAAGAAGGAGACGGATGAGAGGGATCAGAGGATTCTGCGCATCCGCCTGTCTAGCGCGGGTGAGGAGTGTATCGAGAGATTAAAATCTATCATGGAGGATATGGAGGAGATTTTGTATCGTGGATTTTCTGTGGAGGAGAGGCTTTTGTTTTGGCGGCTGCTTCTTGCAATGCGGGAAAACATGCTGGGCTCCAAGGATTTTAAGGGGATGGATTTTAAGGCCATCATTGAGAAAACAGCACCGCCCATGAGACATGACTTCTGACTCTGGGTATATTTGGGAAAGGAAAGGTGAGATATGCGAAAATTATTTAAATTTTTAAAACCATATGCCGGTTCGGTTTTGGCAATCTTCTGTGTGTTGATTGTGCAGGCGTACTGTGATTTGTCGCTGCCGACGTATACATCGGATATTGTCAATGTGGGGATACAGCAGAAAGGAATTGATGAGAAGGTTCCCTATGTAATCGGCGGGGAGGATTTTGAACATCTGCTGTTGTTTGTGCCTTCGGATGAGCAGGAGGCTGTGAGGGAGGCGTATGAGGTAAGCACCTCCGAAGAAAGCGGCTTAAGTGAAATGGAGTTGTCAGGGGATGTGAGGGAAGATGAGGACAGAATGGAGGAGTTGTCAGAGCTTCTTGGCAAGCCTATGCTTCTTTGTGCCGGTTTTGATTCGGGAAGCGAAGCTACATTAGAGCTGGAGAAGCAGATGAAAGCCCAGATGGAGTCTATGATGCCGGATGCCAGCCAGATGACCATCTATGAGATATTTGGAATGATGGAGGCTTCTCAGAGGGATTCTGTGGTTGCCGGTATTGAGGAGAAGTTTTCCTCTATGCCGGAAACAATGGTAGAGCAGTCTGCCGCAGTCTATATCCAGAATGTTTACGAGAAAATAGGTATTGACACAGACCGGCTTGAAACACGTTATATCCTCCGGACAGGAGGAAAGATGCTGGCATTGGCGGCTTTGGGAATGATTGCCAGTATCATAGTCGGCCTGATGGCGTCCCGTGTGGGCGCGAAGGTAGGACGGGGACTTAGAAAGGAGGTATTCCGCAAGGTGGTGGGATTCTCCAACGGTGAGTTTGATAAATTCTCCACCGCGTCTTTGATTACCAGAAGTACCAACGATATCCAGCAGATTCAGCTTTTAACGGTCATGATTCTCCGTATGGTGCTGTATGCGCCGATTATGGCGGCGGGAGGAATCTTTAAGGTGTTCCGTACCAATGTAGACATGTCATGGATTATCGCGCTTGCGGTTGCGATGATCGTCATGGTAGTCGTCGTTCTGTTTACTGTGGTAATGCCTAAGTTCAAGGTGGTACAGAGCATGGTGGACCGCCTGAATCTGGTCAGCCGAGAGATTCTGACAGGGCTTCAGGTCATCCGTGCCTTCAGTACGGAGAAATACGAGGAGAAGCGTTTTGACGGTGCGAATAAGGATCTGACCAAGACCAATCTGTTTGTAAACCGCGCCATGACCTTCATGATGCCCTTTATGATGCTGATTATGAATGGAATTGCCGTGCTGATCGTCTGGGTCGGGGGACATAGCATCAATGACGGGAGTATGCAGGTAGGCGATATGATGGCATTTATCCAGTATACCATGCAGATTATCATGTCGTTCCTTATGATTTGTATGATATCCGTCATGCTGCCAAGAGCAGCGGTTTCCGCAGACCGTGTGGATGAGATTCTGACCAGCAGCACACTGATACATGATCCGGAAAATCCGGTTCATTTCGGGGAAAATGGAAACGGGGAGGTAAGGTTTGACCATGTTTCCTTCCGTTATCCAGGCGCCGAGGAGGATGTACTCCATGATATTTCATTTACAGCAGAGCCAGGAAAGACGACGGCATTGATTGGAAGTACGGGAAGCGGCAAATCTACTCTGGTCAATCTGCTTCCGCGGTTTTATGATGTCACCGAGGGGAGGATTACCATTGACGGTGTGGATATACGGGACATTTCCCAGAACGAGCTTCGGGGCAGGCTTGGCTATGTGCCTCAGAAGGGCGTCCTGTTCTCAGGTGATATCGCCTCCAATATTCTGTACGGGAATCCGGACGGAAGCGAGGACGAGATGCGCGAGGCGGCACAAATCGCTCAGGCGTCAGATTTTATCGAGGAGAAACAGAAGAAATATGAAAGTCCAATCGCCCAGGGCGGCTCTAATGTGTCGGGCGGACAGAAGCAGAGGCTTTCCATTGCAAGGGCCATTGCAAAGCATCCGGACGTGTATATTTTCGACGACAGTTTTTCGGCCCTTGACTATAAGACGGACGTTAAGCTTCGGAATGCGCTGAAGGAAAAGACGGCAAAGAGTACGGTATTGATTGTTGCACAGCGGATTAGTACCATACTCCATGCAGAGCAGATTCTCGTGCTGGACGATGGGAAGATTGTTGGCAAGGGTACTCACAGAGAGCTTTTGAAAAACTGTGAGGAATATTACCAGATTGCGTCGTCACAGTTATCCGAGAAGGAGCTCCAAAATGACATGAAGGAGGTGGGCTGATATGGCGAGACAAGGAGGGCATAGAGGTCCGGGCATGGGCCATGGGGGACATGGTATGCCAGGCGAGAAGGCGAAGGATTTTAAGGGCACCATGAAAAAATTAATGGCGTATCTTGGAATGTATAAGGTTCCCTTTTTATTCGTAGGAATCTTTGCGGTTGGAAGTACGGTTTTCAATATTCTGGGACCGAAGATTCTTGGAAAGGCTACGACGGAGATTTTTAACGGCCTGGTGGGAAAGATTTCAGGCGGAGAAGGGATTGATTTTGATAAGATTGGAAGAATCTTGCTTCTTCTCATGGGCTTGTATGCGTTAAGCGCGCTGTTTTCATTTATCCAGGGATATATTATGACAGGGGTTTCCCAGAAATTGACATACCGGATGCGCAAGGAGATTTCAGAGAAGATTAACCGGCTGCCTATGAATTATTTTGACCGGCAGCCCCATGGGGAGATTCTGTCGCGGATTACCAATGATGTGGATACGTTAAGCCAGAGTTTGAACCAGAGCGCCACCCAGTTGATTACGTCGGTGACGACGATTATTGGTGTGCTTATCATGATGCTGAGTATCAGTCCGCTGATGACGCTGATTGCGATTTTGATTCTTCCGGTTTCCGTGGGGCTGATTTCTGTGATTGTGAAGCACTCTCAGAAATATTTCAAGAGCCAGCAGGAATATCTGGGACACGTAAACGGCCAGGTGGAGGAGGTCTACGGCGGACACAACATTGTGAAAGCATTTAACAAAGAGACGGATGTGATTGCCAAGTTCGACCAAGATAACGATATCCTGTATGAGTCTGCATGGAAATCTCAGTTCTTGTCAGGAATGATGATGCCTATCATGCAGTTTGTAGGAAATCTGGGCTATGTGGCGGTGGTAATCCTTGGCGGCTGGCTTGCGATTAAGGAGGTAATCGAGGTGGGCGATATCCAATCTTTTATCCAGTATGTGCGGAATTTCACGCAGCCTATCCAGCAGGTAGCCCAGGTGGCGAATATGCTTCAGTCCACGGCGGCGGCTTCTGAGAGGGTGTTTGAATTTCTGGAGGAGGACGAGGAGGACCAGACTGTGCCGGACGCTGTTTCAATCAAGGGTCTTAAGGGGCGCGTCGAGTTTGACCATGTGCGTTTCGGGTACAATAAAGAGCATACCATTATTCATGATTTTAGCGCAAAGGTAGAGCCAGGGCAGAAGATTGCCATCGTGGGGCCAACCGGTGCGGGAAAGACGACTATGGTAAAACTGGTTATGCGCTTTTATGACGTGAACAGTGGCGCCATTAAGGTAGACGGCCATGATATCCGGAATTTCAACCGGAGTGAGCTTCGGGAGATGTTCGGCATGGTGCTTCAGGATACCTGGCTGTTCAAGGGCAGTATTGAGGACAATATCCGTTATGGGAAACTGGATGCGACCCATGACGAGGTGGTGGAGGCGGCTAAGGCGGCCTACGTACACCGGTTTGTGCAGACCCTTCCGGGAGGCTACGGTATGGAGTTGAATGAGGAGGCGAACAATGTTTCCCAGGGGCAGAAGCAGTTGTTGACGATTGCCCGTGCAATTCTGGCAGACCCGAAGATTCTGATTCTGGACGAAGCTACCAGCTCTGTGGATACCCGTACCGAGGTCAGGATTCAGAAGGCTATGGATAACCTTATGAGGGGAAGAACCAGCTTTATCATTGCCCACAGGCTGTCTACGATTCGGGATGCGGATTTGATTCTGGTGATGAAGGACGGGGATATTATCGAGCAGGGAAACCATGAGGAGTTGCTGGCCCAGAACGGCTTCTATGCAGAGCTTTATAACTCTCAGTTTGAGAGAAGTGCATAAAAATTCATAGTATGCTATGTAAAAAATTATAAGGTATGGCAGATTCCGGTATTTTGGAAATGCCATGCCTTATAATTTTAAAATGGTTCAGTTATTTCATTGAGCCTCCGCTTAATACGGATTTCACATGCTCAATCTCCTGCTGTGAAGCCTTAGCTGCCGGAACATAATAGCTTTTTTCTCTTGCAACCTGGTAAAGCTTCTCCTGGGACATTTCACATTCATTTCTCATCTGCTTTAAGCACTGCTTCAGTTCTTTGTTCTCTGTCTGCGGGATCATCTCGCCAAAACGAGTCAGTTCTCCGTTGACACCTGTGAGGGCGTCGCTTACCATTGTCTTTTCATCTAACATGTCTGGTTTCCTCCTATAAGAATTTCATTAGATCCTGCTTGTTTTTCATAGCAGAATTTGCGGCATCCTGGAAAAGCTTCTTTACTTCAGGATCCTGTGCCTGAGATGCGTAATCCTGCATCTTACAGTGGCAGGTGGTGTAACCTCCGATTAAGTGACGCAGGTTTTGTAAGTCGAGTACTGATAAATCGGCCATATCTGTTTCCTCCTTTTTAGCTGCGGACATTGGTTTTGACTTTTGCCGCTTGGTTTCTTCGGGATTATTGTGTCCTTGGCTTTGGAGAAATATACTGCAAATTTTTGGCGGTTTTTGATTTTTCAATAAAAGTAAAAAACAGTTCCTGCATGGATGAATACGTATTCAGCATACATTCCGGGTGCCATTGGACGCCGACAACGAATGAGAGCTGGTCTGACTCGATTGCTTCTATGATACCGTCGGATGCCACGGCGGATATTTTTAAGGAAGTTCCCAATATTCGGATACACTGGTGATGAAAACTATTTACAACCTCATTTTCTCCTAAAATATTAGATAGTATGCTATCTTTTGTGACGGTTATCTTATGGCAGGGGTCAGAACGGTCTTCGGATAGCTGCATGTGGTTCATGGAGACGGGCCAGCGCAGGGAAATATCCTGGTAAATGGTTCCGCCAAGGGCGATGTTGAGAATCTGCATACCGCGGCAGATGGCAAGGATTGGGAGCTTCAGCGTGAGCAGATATTTCATCAGTGAAATATGAAACTGGTCTGTCCGAAAATCCGTGCCTCCCCGTTCTGTCATTAATTCTTCTCCGAACAGAAGGGGCGTGATATCGCCGCCGCCGCAGAACAGGAAGCCGTCGCACTGTCTGCCGTAGCAGAGGTATGCTTCTTCATTCTGGGTACAGGGAAGAAGGATAGGGGTTCCTCCGGATTTCTCGACTGCCTGTATGTAGGTCTGTGGTACAAACTGACGCTGGTTTATGTATCCGCAGGATACGATTCCGATTACTGGTTTCATGAAAGCCTCCTTAAAAAAGGTATACATTTTCCCTGAAAAAATATATACTTACTTTAGAAGTTATGAAACGGAGGCAAAAGTTATGAAACTGATTGATTTGCATTGTGATACATTATGGAAGCTGATGGATATGGACAAAGACGGAGATTTGATGGAGAACCATTGTAATGTCAGCATCCCGTTTATGAAGGCGGCAGGAACGAAGGCTCAGTTTTTTGCCTGTTTTACTAATCTTAAGGATTTTGAGAATGCAGGAGGATATGAGGGGTGCTATGGGCGTGTGCAGGAGATGATTGCATACCTTAACCGTCAGACAAAGAGATACCCTGAACAGATTGGGCTTGCAGGGTCTTTTGAACAAATGCAGGAGAACGTAAGGGCAGGGAGGATATCTGCATTTCTGACTGTGGAGGAGGGCGGCATCCTGTGCGGTGAGATGAAGCGTCTGGAGGAGTTATATGAGAAGGGAATCCGGCTTATGACTCTTTTGTGGAATTATGAGAATTGTCTTGGACATCCCAACAGCAGGGATGGAGTTTTGATGAGTATGGGGCTTACGCATTTTGGGATTGAGGTGGTCAGGAGAATGGATGAGCTTGGCATGATTGTGGATGTGTCCCATGCTTCGGACGGGACGTTTTGGGATATTCTTAAGTATTCAGGGAAACCGGTGGTGGCATCCCATTCCAACTGCCGTGTCCTCTGTAATCATCCAAGGAATCTGACGGATGAGATGATGAAAAGCCTTGCGGAAACCGGCGGCGTTGCGGGGGTGAATTTCTATGGGGCGTTCCTGGGGACAGGGAGGGCAAAGGATGCCGGCACAGCGCAGGCGGATTCAAGGGTTGATGCGATGGCAGCCCATGTATTGCATATGATACGGGTTGGAGGCAGCGAATTTCCGGCTATTGGGACGGATTTTGACGGGTTTGGCGGGGACGGGATTTTGGAGATTCCGGATGTTTCCCGAATGGAGAGGCTGTGGGAGGCGCTTAGGAGGGCTAAAGTGCCGGAGGGACAGTTGGAGAAGATTTGGGGAGGTAATGCGGAACGCATGATGCGGGAGGTTTTGGGGTAAATAGCAGCAAAAAAATACAAGATATGTCATTCTTTAAAAGAAGAATTTCATATCTTGTATTTTTATCTTTAAGAAACAGTATTACTTCTGAACCTTTTCAACCTCCTGCATCTTCATAGCGCGAACCTTGAGAGGCAGCCCAAACAGATTGATGAAGCCGTCCGCGTCATGATGGTCATACAATTCGCCTGTGGTGAAGCTTGCCAGGGACTCGCTGTACAGTGAGTATGGGGAGGTGGTTCCGGCTTTGATGATATTTCCTTTATACAGCTTAAACTTCACCTCTCCGGTCACGTATTCCTGCGTGGACTCGACGAATGCCTGGACAGCCTCCCGAAGGGGAGTGAACCATTTTCCTTCGTATACGATCTGGGACAGCTTGTTGCCCATTTCTTCTTTCATCTCATAGGTGGCGCGGTCTAATACCAGTTCTTCTAACTGCTGATGTGCTTCGTAGAGGATGGTTCCGCCGGGAGTCTCATATACGCCGCGGGATTTCATACCTACCACACGGTTTTCTACGATATCGCAGATACCGATTCCATGCTTTCCGCCTAGCTCGTTTAATTTGCGGATAATATCAGATACCTTCATATCTTCGCCGTTAATGCTCTTTGGAACGCCCTTCTCAAAGGCCATAGTAACATATTCGCCCTCATTCGGAGCCTTCTCAGGCGTCACGCCTAAGACCAGCAGATTGTCATAGTTCGGCTCAAGGGACGGGTCCTCCAACTCCAAGCCCTCGTGGCTGATGTGCCACAGATTGCGGTCACGGCTATAACTATGGCTTGCGTCAAATGGAAGGTTGATTCCGTGCTGCTTACAGTATTCAATCTCGTCCTCGCGGGAGTTCATAGTCCATACGTCTGTCATACGCCATGGTGCGATAATCTTAAGATCAGGCGCCAAAGCCTTGATGCCAAGCTCGAAACGAATCTGGTCGTTGCCTTTGCCGGTGGCGCCGTGGCAGATTGCAGAGGCTCCTTCTTTCCTTGCGATTTCAACCAGCTTCTTGGCAATGGCAGGACGCGCCATGGAGGTTCCAAGCAGATATTTATTCTCATAGACGGCATGTGCCTGTACACATGGAACGATATAATTGTCGCAGAAATCGTCTACGATATCTTCAATATATAACTTGGATGCACCGGACAGCTTCGCCCTCTCCTCAAGACCGTCCAGTTCTTCGCCTTGCCCGCAGTCTACGCAGCAGCAGATTACCTCGTAGTCAAAATTCTCCTTAAGCCACGGGATGATAGCCGTAGTATCAAGTCCGCCTGAATATGCTAATACAACTTTTTCTTTCATAAGAATATCCTCCTCATTCTGTCTTGTGTATGTAAAAATAGGTTGTTCTTAACTGCAAGGAATACTATACCGCATTTTTTATAATTATGCAAGAATAAATTAAAAAAAGATAAAATATACACTTTATGCACAAAATATACATGGTATATACGAAATATATAGGGAGGTTGAATAAATTTCCCAAAAAATGAATTGACATGTATAGATAATCTATATATAATATAGACAGTCGATATATAGATGAGCGATATATTAGCGGAAAGGAGAGATGCAAAGATGGCAGTTGATAAAAGCCTGATTTCAGGCAGTACCTCTATGCTGATTCTTCGGCTGTTGGAGGAAAAAGACATGTACGGATATGAGATGATAGAAGGGCTTCGCAGGAAATCCAGGAATGTATTTGAACTGAAGGCGGGGACATTATATCCGCTTTTGCATGGGATGGAGACGAAGGGGCTTCTTAGGTCATACACTTTGACGGATAAAGCCAGCCAAAGTGAAAAGGCAGGGAAGACGCGTAAGTATTACAGCATCACGAAGGAGGGACGCAGGGCTTTGTCGGAAAAAAAAGAAGAATGGATTGCCTATACTCAGGCAGTCGCAGACGTATTGAGTGTGGGAGGTGCCTTATGAGCCGTATGAAAAAAGAAGAATATCTGAGGATACTGGCAGAACAGATTCGCTGTAAGCAGGCGAGAACTCAGGTAACCCAGGAAATCAGAAGCCATATCGAGGAGCAGGAAGAATTTTATATCAGTGAAGGGCTTGCCAGGGAGGAGGCAGAAGCAGAGGCAGTAAAAGAGATGGGCGATCCGGTAGAAGCGGGGGCCGCGCTGGACTTGGTACACAGGCCGCGGATGACGTGGGGCTGGATTGTATTGGTTGGAGGTCTGTATGGGGCAGGCTATATACTTCTGAAGCTTCTGCAAAGCAATTTTTCAGAAGAAAATTTTATCACGGGAGATTACTTAAAATGGCTGCTGGTCGGGCTTGTTGTCATGGTTTTAGTGTGTTATGTGGATTACAGCCGTATTGGGCGATGGGCGAGGGAGATTACAGTTGCCGCGTTTATCGTGATATTCGCAGGGATATTCGTCTTCGGCGAACAGATAAACGGATTACAACAGTGGATGAGACTGCCCCTGCTTTCGGTTTCCCTGAATGTCCGGTTGTTATGCTTCCTTTTTGTCCCCTTATACGCGGCAGTCGTGTATCATTATCGTGGACAGGGGTATTTGGCGATAGGGAAATGCTTTCTCTGGATGCTGCCGGCCTTATGTATTGCCCTGAGAATCCACAGTGTTGTGACTGGGCTTTTGCTGTTTTTTATTTTTCTTCTGATTCTGTCATTTGCAGTTTTTCAGGGATGGTTTAAGGTTTCAAGAGGAAAAACGCTGTTATTCTTCGGGGGAGGGACGATTCTTTTGGCCGGCGCCGGATATCTGAAGCTTTTCCTGTTTGGGCCGGAGTATCAGCTTATGCGCGTAACGAATTTTCTGAGCCTGGGAAATGGAGAGGAAATGTATCAGATTGGGCAGCTTCGAGGGCTTCTTAATGGCAGCCGGTGGATTGGAAGCGGAGAAGGAGAAAAGGCTGTCAAAGCGGTGAATGGGCTTATGCCAGGGATGGACTATGGACTGATGTATATTATCGTCTGCTATGGAATCCTGGCGGCAGTTCTTATAATTGTTATCTTGGCTGCTTTGTTTATCGGTTTTATGGGAATATCTCTAGGTCAGAGAAACCGTCTCGGAAGTATCATCGGCTTTGGATGTACGGCTGCATTTTTGGTACAGCTTTTGTTCTATGTGATGATGAATACTGGGCTTCTGCCTATTGGCTCTGTGTATTGCCCCTTTCTCACTTACGGGGGAACCGGAGTCCTTGTGACGAATACGCTGATCGGGCTTCTGCTGAGTATCTACCGTTATCAGGATGTTCCGCTTGATACAGGGACAGAGAGTATCTGTGTGTATTAAGAAGAAGGGTTTGAAAAAATACTTGCATAATATACGAATTTATTGTATACTTATGCAAGTATTTTTTTTGTCCTCAATAGATTTGTGTAATAATCTCTGGACAAGTATGTAGATTTGGTTTATATTGATTGGGATTGATAAAATAGGGTTACAGAACGCGGAAAGGATGTTGTATAGATGATAAAGGCAGGTATTATCGGTGCTACGGGCTATGCAGGAGGTGAGCTGGTACGACTCCTGGCAGGGCATAAGGAGGCTGAGGTAATCTGGTATGGCTCAAGAAGCTACATTGACAAAAAGTATGCAGAGGTATATCAGAATATGTTTCGGATTGTGGAGGATAATTGTTTAGATGACAATATGGAGGAGTTAGCAGAGCAGGCGGATGTGATTTTCACAGCTACTCCTCAGGGCTTCTGCGCCTCCATGATGAAGGAGGAGATTCTTGCAAAGACCAGGGTGATTGACTTAAGCGCAGACTACCGTATCAAGGATGTAGAAGTGTATGAGAAATGGTACGGGATTGAGCATAAAAGTCCGCAGTTTATCGAGGAAGCAGTCTATGGGCTTTGTGAGGTGAACCGTGAGGATATCAAAAAGGCGAGGTTGGTTGCGAATCCGGGATGTTATACTACTTGTTCCATTTTGACAGCATATCCGCTGGCAAGGGAAGGAATCATTGATATGAGTACGCTGATTATTGACGCTAAGTCCGGTACCTCCGGTGCGGGCAGAGGCGCCAAGGTGCCGAATCTGTACTGTGAGGTAAACGAGAATATCAAGGCGTATGGCGTGGCTTCCCACAGACATACTCCGGAAATCGAGGAACAGTTAGGGTATGCCGCAAAGGAGAAGGTGGTGCTTAGCTTCACGCCGCATCTGGTGCCCATGAATCGGGGAATTCTGGTGACAGAGTACGCGTCTCTGAAAAAAGAGGTTACGTATGAAGATGTGAAGTCTGTCTATGATAAATATTATGGAAACGAACGTTTTATCCGTTTTCTTGACGAGGAGGTCTGTCCGGAGACGAAATGGGTGGAGGGCAGCAACTATGTGGATATCAATGTAAAGATTGATACAAGAACGAACCGGATCATTATGATGGGCGCCATCGACAATCTTGTGAAGGGCGCGGCGGGGCAGGCGGTACAGAATATGAATCTGATGTTTGGGCTGCCGGAGAGCGAAGGCTTGGAGTTGGTTCCTATGTTCCCGTAGCAGGTGAAAGATATTTGGAAAGAGGTTTAAAAATATGATCCGAAGGATGACGATGGAAGATTATGACGGGGTATATGCCCTCTGGACCAAGATACGGGGGTTTGGCCTAAGGAGTGTGGATGATTCCAGGGAGGGAATTAAACGTTTCTTAACAAGGAATCCTTCCACCAGCGTGGTAGCCGTGGAGGACGGGAAGGTAGTAGGGAGTATCCTGTGCGGCCATGACGGGCGGCGGGGCTGCCTGTATCATGTGTGTGTGGATGAGGACTACCGCAGGCGCGGGATAGGCAAGGCAATGGTAGTATATGCTATGGAGGAACTGAAGAAAGAGCAGATTAACAAGGTCTGTCTTATTGCATTTACCCGAAACGACATTGGCAATGCATTCTGGAATACCATAGGGTGGACGAAAAGGCTGGATTTGAATTATTATGATTTTGTGTTAAATGAGAAGAATATTACGGCGTTTAACGGACAGTAAGGCAGATTACAAAGCGAAGGAGGACATGGATATGGAGAAGATTAAGGGCGGCGTGACCGCGGCGAAGGGATATGAGGCTGCGGCCACGGCAGCAGGAATCAAGTACAAAGACAGAACGGATATGGCGATGATTTACAGCCAGGCGCCATGTATTGCGGCGGGGACATTTACCACGAATGTGGTGAAGGCGGCGCCGGTGCGTTGGGATCAGCAGGTGGTTAAAAGCGGCAATGACGTCCAGGCAGTAATCGTAAACTCCGGAATTGCCAATGCCTGCACAGGTGAGGAGGGCTTTGGATATTGTCGGGAAACAGCGAAGGCGGCAGCGGATACTCTGAATATCTCTGAAAACGGCGTTTTGATCGGCTCTACCGGCGTCATTGGCAAGCAGCTTCCCATGGACAAGGTTAAAGCAGGAATTATGGCGCTGGCGGGAAAGAAGAATGCTTCTCTGGAAAATGGAACTGGTGCGGCGAAGGCCATCATGACCACGGATACCTGTGAGAAGGAGATTGCCGTGACGATTCAGGTGGGCGGACAGACTGTGACTATGGGCGGTATGGCAAAGGGCTCTGGAATGATTCATCCCAATATGTGTACCATGCTTGCTTTTATAACCACGGACGCTGTGATTGGAAAAGAGACTTTGCAAAAAGCGCTTTCTGAGGATGTGGGGGACACTTACAACATGATTTCCGTGGACGGAGATACCTCTACCAATGATACGGTGGTTCTGCTGGCCAACGGTATGGCCGAGAATCCGGAGATTTTGGAGGGAACCGAGGAGTTCAGGAAGTTTTGCGAGGCCCTGCATGTGATTAACGAGTATCTTGCCAAGAAGATTGCCGGCGACGGCGAGGGGGCGACGGCATTATTTGAGGTTAAGGCAGTAGGCTGCGAGAGTGTGGCACAGGCAAAGACATTGGCTAAGTCTATCGTCTGTTCTAACCTTACCAAGACGGCAATCGCGGGGCATGACGCCAACTGGGGGAGAATCCTGTGTGCAATGGGGTATTCCGGCGCTCAGTTTGACCCTGAAAAGGTGGATTTGTTCTTTGAGAGCAAGGCGGGCAGAATCCAGATTATTGAAAACGGAACTGCGGTTGATTATAGCGAGGAGATTGCCACTAAGATTCTGTCAGAGGCCGAGGTGACGGCAATCGCGGACGTGAAGATGGGCGACAAAGAGGCAACGGCATGGGGCTGCGATCTGACCCATGGATATATCGAGATTAACGCGGATTATAGAAGCTAAGGAGTTTGGTATTATGAATCAATCAATGCAGAAATATCTGGATAAGGCAGAGGTTTTGATTGAAGCCCTCCCTTATATTCAACGGTTTAACCGGAAGATTATTGTTGTTAAATACGGCGGAAGCGCGATGGTGGACGAGCAGTTAAAAGAGCAGGTGATTCAGGATGTGACTCTTTTAAAGCTGGTAGGCTTTAAGCCGATTATTGTCCATGGCGGCGGCAAGGAGATCAGCAAATGGGTCGGTAAGGTTGGTATGGAGCCGGAATTTGTCAATGGGCTTCGGGTGACGGACGAAGCTACAATGGAGCTTGCGGAGATGGTGCTTGGTAAGGTGAACAAAGGGTTGGTACAGCTTGTGGAGAGCCTGGGAGTCCGAGCTATCGGAATCAGCGGAAAGGACGGCGCGCTGCTTAAGGTGGAGAAAAAGTATGCGGATGGGGAGGATATCGGCTTTGTGGGTGAAGTAAAGCAGGTGAACGCGGATATTCTTTTTGATCTTCTGGAAAAAGATTTTCTTCCGATTGTGTGTCCGGTAGGAATGGATGAGAACTTTTGTACATATAATATCAATGCAGATGATGCGGCCTGCGCCATTGCAAGGGCAGTCCATGCGGAGAAGCTAGCGTTTCTGACGGATATTGAGGGAGTCTACAAGGATCCAAAGGAGCCGTCTACACTGATATCCGAACTGCGTGTATCCGAGGGAAAGGCTTTGATGGAGGAAGGATATATTGGAGGCGGTATGCTGCCGAAACTCCAGAATTGTATAGATGCAATCGAGAACGGCGTTTCGAGGGTGCATATTTTGGACGGACGGATTCCCCACTGTCTCCTCCTTGAAATATTTACCAATAAGGGAATTGGAACAGCAATGTTAAATGACACTGAAGAAAAATTTTACCACGGGGAATAATCCGAAAGAGAAACTTTATATGGAGAAAAGAAATGAATCAGTATATAGAAGAAACAAAAAAAGGACTTGTACATACTTATAACCGTTTCCCCGTAGTGCTTGAAAGAGGAGAGGGCGTCTATCTTTATGATACTGACGGGAAGAAATATCTTGATTTTGCGGCAGGGATCGCCGTGTGCGGTCTGGGTTACGGCAATCAGGAATTAAATCAGGCGTTAAAGAATCAGATTGATTGTCTGACCCATACGTCCAATCTGTTTTATAACACCACATGCGGCAAGGCGGCGACGGCATTGCGGCGGATCACAGGAATGGATCGGGTATTTTTTACCAACAGCGGAACTGAGGCTATCGAGGGTGCGCTGAAGGCGGCGAGAAAATACGCCTGGAAGAAAGGAACCGGAAGATACGAATTCATTGCCATGGAACACTCTTTCCACGGACGAAGCATGGGGGCTGTATCTGTGACCGGAAGTAAAGCTTACAGGACTCCGTTTGAGCCTTTGATTTCCGGAGTGAAATTTGCGGAATTTAATGATCTGGACAGTGTGAAGGCACAGGTTACGGACAAGACCTGCGGGATTATTCTGGAGGCCCTTCAGGGGGAGGGCGGTATCAACCAGGCGTCTCAGGAGTTCATGGAGGGAATACGTAAGCTCTGTGACCAGGAAGGAATCCTGATGATCTGTGACGAGATTCAGTGCGGCATGGGACGCACGGGAGAGATGTTTGCCTGGCAGTCCTATGGCACAAAGCCGGATATTATGGCTATGGCAAAGGGAATCGGAAGCGGTCTGCCGGTGGGGGCATTTGCCATGACTGACGAAGTTGCTGAGTATTCCTTAGAGCCCGGTGACCATGGAACCACTTACGGAGGCAATCCGCTTGCGTGTGCGGCGGTGGCAAAGACGGTGGAGATTTTTGAAAAAGAGGATTTGGTATCCCATGTAAGGGAGATGGGGGTGTATCTGGCGGAAAAGCTTAAGGAACTTGCAGCAGACTCTGACCAGGTGCTTGAGTGCAGAGGAATCGGACTGATACAGGGAATCAAGGTGAGAAGGCCGGCAGGAGAGATTATTAACCAGGCTCTTGAGAAAGGACTTCTGATTATCAGTGCGAGAGATAACGTCATACGTCTCGTACCGCCTCTTGTTATAGAAAAAGAACAGATTGATGAAATGATTGAAATATTAAAAGGTGTGCTCTAAGTTATTTCATAATGAGTTTTTTGAGCGAGTTATAAAAGGCCAATCATTGGACATACTATCCGAAAGAAGCGTTCCGAAGGAAGAAGGAGGTAGATTCAATGATTGGTTTTTTTATTGCAATCCTGTCGGGAGCTCTTATGAGCGTACAGGGGGTATTCAATACACAGGTGACGAAGACAACGGGAATGTGGGTCAGTAACGGATGGGTGCAGCTTACGGCGTTTGCGGTGTGCGCCATAGCGTGGCTCATTGCAGGCCGTGACAATATTATGGCTATCACGAAGGTAGAGCCCAAATATGTACTCCTTGGGGGAGTCATAGGCGCGGGGATTACGCTGACCGTCATAAAGAGCATGGAGCAGCTAGGCCCTGCCAAGGCGGCGCTTTTGATTGTAATCGCCCAGTTGATTGTTGCCTATGTGATTGAGCTTTTGGGATTGTTCGGCGTGGAGAAGGAGCCGCTTGAGTGGAGAAAGATAATCGGGATGGGAATTGCTCTGATTGGAGTTGCAATTTTCCAGTGGAAATAGTACAATGA
>ERZ808044.319-NODE-319-length-60246-cov-6.792485_pt1 | contig 60246 bp, 58 predicted proteins | sample MGYA00380195_ERZ808044 | MGnify/ENA primary metagenome ERZ808044 (study PRJEB31490, sample SAMN06133423) | mouse gut metagenome | isolation source: Z7_2 | host: mice | place: China: Chengdu | collected 2015-05 ...
ATTATCCTTCTGTCTAATCAAAAAAGAATAAGTCTGTAAGCTATTTTTCTTGCTTACAAACTTATTATACGAGGAGTTTTTTATAGATGAAAGAATTAAAAAAAGCGGTCATCTATGCTCGTTATTCCAGTACAAACCAAAGAGAAGAAAGCATAGAAGCACAAGTTAGAGCTTGTAGTAAATATGCAAAGGATAATGGTTATACTGTAGTCGAGAAGTACAAAGACTCTGCAAAATCAGCTACCACAGCAAACCGTCCAGCATTTCAAGAAATGATTGCAGACAGCAGCAAAAAAGAGTTTGCATATGTTATCGTATATAAGTTAGACAGATTTTCAAGAGATAGATATGACTCTGTTACACAAAAAAGAAAGTTAAAGCAAAATGGTGTTACATTGTTATCCGTTACAGAAAATATTAATGACTCTCCAGAAAGTATTATGATGGAGTCTGTATTAGAAGGTATGGCTGAATACTACTCTAAAAATCTAGCTAGAGAAGTTATGAAAGGACAAAAAGAAACAGCATATCAATGTAAGCATTGTGGAGGCAAACCATCGCTTGGCTATGATGTAGACAAAGAAACACAGAAATATATTATCAATGAAAAAGAAGCTGTTATTGTTAGAACGATATTTCAAATGTATATAGAAGGTAACGGATTTCAGCAAATATTAAAATATTTGAATGGAAACGGCTACACCACTAAGAACCAGAAGCAATTTACACAATCCAGTTTGAACTGCATATTAAAAAATGAAAAATATAATGGAACATTTGTATTCAATAAGAAAAAAGAAAAAGACGCTATGGGTAAAAGAAATCCCAAAGCAAAACCAGAAGAAGAAGTCATTAGAATTGAAAACGGTATGCCTGCTATTATTAATAAAAAAACATTTGAAAAAGTACAGCAAAAAATGATAGAAAATAAAAAAAGAGCAGGTAGCTTTAAAGCAAAGCATATGTATATCTTATCTGGTATGATATTTTGCGGAGAATGTGGACAGCCTATGTTTGGGAACTTTCGCAAGGGTGGACGCCATAAACTCCCGTACGCTTCTTATCGCTGTGGTAATAGAAAAAGTCACAAAGGTTGTTGTAATAAAGAAATCCGTAGGGAATATGTAGAAGACTTTGTATTGGAGTCCTTACAAAAAGTACTATTTGCACCAAAAGCAAGCAAACAGATAGTAAAATTGATGAAAGAATACCATAAAACGACATTAAAACAACAGCAACAAGAATTAAAACAGCTTAAAACTGCTTTAGAAAGAACAGAAAAAGGATTATCCAATATCATAGAAACTATAGCTACAGCAGGCATACCATCAGATACATTACTGGATAAGCTACAGCAGTTAGAAGAAAGCAAAACACAGCAAAAAGAGCGTATTGCAGAGCTAGAAAAGAGTATTAAAAACATCAATATTGATGAAAATACCATACAAAATTTGATAGAACATTCCAGAGAATTTATCATGACAAAAAATTTACCTGTCTGCAAAAATATATTGAAAGAATATATCAAAAAAGTAGTTGTGTATATGGATAAAGTAGAAATATACTTCAAATTGAATATTATAGAACAACAAGAATTATCAGTAATTTCGTTGCCTATGACAGCAGAAGAAGACATTGATACCATTAAAAAAGAATACAGGTCACTCTTAAAGCAATAAAAATATCACAATTACTATTTGCTAATACTAAAAGCAGCATACAAAAAGAGCCTTTTCTCCAAAAGAAAGAAAAGGCTCTTTTGTTGTTTTTCCTTGCCGTTGCAACGTTAAAACCTTTTAAAATCAAGGGTTTACAGCGTTGTCGAGGATACCAATATATGGAGATGAGGGGAATTGAACCCCTGTCCGAAAACCTCTCCATAAGGATTTCTCCCATCACAGCTTTTCTTTTAACATTCCCTTAGAATATCGCCGAAAAGCAGGCTATATCCTTTAGTAGCTTCATAAATCTTTTCCGCTGGCAAAGCTTACAGCAGAAAGTGCATCACCTGTCGACGCCAGGTTCTCTAGCAGTGATCGACTAGAGGCTGACGGGCAGCGCTTAGGCTGCCATTAAAGAATAATCTTCGTCGTTTCTTTTTAGATTTTCCGGTTTAATATGCAGTTACCGGGACTGCAGATGGCTATCCCTACTTTCAAAGCTCCCGTCGAAACCATTACATCCCCTTATTATAATGTGATAAAATAATTGATTTGTTTCTGTATTTTAGATATTGTTATAATGTCAAATTTCTAATTTTAAAGTCTTTTTCAGCTTGACGTCTTTGGTCATTTTTAGCAATTGTTTGTCTTTTATCATAAAGCTTTTTACCTTTTGCAATAGCAATATCTACTTTTACAAGACTTTTATCAAAATATACTTTTAGTGGTACTACTGTATATCCTGTAGCTTGTATAGCACCAGCAATTTTTCTAATTTGACTTTTATGCAAAAGCAATTTTCTAGTACGCAAAGAATTTTTATTAAATACATTGCCTTGTTCATATGGACTAATATGCATACTATAAAGAAATGCCTCCATATTTTCAATGCGTATAAAACTTTCTTTTAAACTGCATTTACCTTGACGCAAAGATTTTACTTCTGTACCAGCAAGGGAAATACCAGCTTGAAAAGTTTCTTCAATAAAATAATCGTGATATGCCTTTTTATTTTGAGCAATCAATCTTTTGCTTTTTTCTTTTGCCATAATATAACACCTTTTTCTACATACAAATCAATATTGTTTATCTATTATATCATACTTTAAAAAAAAAGCAAGTAACAAAACAATTACAAAATATACAATATTTAAAAAAAATGGTAAAAGCGCATTATAAAATAATACGCTTTTTCAATACATTTATGCATTTACATCTACACGATTACCACTAGGAATAGCATTTATTTTTTCATAAGCACTTTGTGCTTCTTCTGTAGTATGTTCTATTTCAGGTTCTTCTGTTTGAAATAAATGTAATTTTATATTTTGTATACATTGTGCTACATCCCATCGCTGACGAACTTCCTCTATTGCTTCTTCATCATTTGTACATTGTTGTTGATTTAGCGTATTTTCGTCATTTGGTGTCATAAAATCCTCCCCAAAATATAATTTTAAATATATAGAAATGAAAAAACAGGAATAATAATAAAAAGCTATGAACAGAAATAAAAAACATAAATTTACAATATAATATTATCAAAAAAATGAAAACATTTTATGAACAAAACATAAAGCTTATATGAAAATTATATCATAAAATGATTAAATTTACAAATCAATCATAAAAAATAAAAATATAAAAAAACTGTTGAAAAAAGTCAACAGTTCTTTTGATTAATTACATTTCTTTTTCTTTTATCATACCGCTTCTATAAGCAAAGAGAAGCTTTTGTAAATCATTGATTCTTTTTTGTATATCCTTTCCTGTATCAGTATCTTTTACACGTATTCTTTCTTTAGAATATTGTAATGCTACTGTAGAAGAAAAAATATCTCTTTCTTGTAATATAGCATTTTCTGTAGATTCAAATGGTTCATGAGAAACAAGCAAAAGACCATGAGAATTATAAATTAATGTGTATCCTGCAATGCCAGTTTCTTTTTGATATGCCTTTGCAAAACCGCCATCAATTACAATCAAACGTCCATTTGCTTTGATAGGACTTTCACCCTTTTTCACTTTTACAGGAACATGACCATTTATAATATGAGAATCTTTTGGCACTAATCCAAAGTCGGATAGTATGGTTTCACAGACGCTTTCATCATTTCTTAAATTATAATAAGGATTTTTAACTTCCAAATGTGCTGCTTTATCATCAATAAAATATCTTTCAAATGTAGTCATTTTCTTTTTACCAAAAAGAGGAGAATCCTCGCCGCACCAAAGATACCATGTTAAATCCATACCTTCTCTTTTTGCTTCTGTGTGTGCTTTATTAAAGTATCCTTCTCTGATTAAACGTTCTACAGCATCTAGATAGCTTTTACCTATATAATGTCTACCTTGTAATGTTACTGTTTTCAAAGTACCATCTTCATTCATAGGAATACAACCATGAAACAATAAATTGGAATTAAATATTTTATACATACTTCCTTTTGAAAAAAGAAGTCTAGTATGTACTTGTAATTTTTCGCTATTTACAAAAGAAGATTTTATTTTTGCCATAACTTCTTCCTCTTCTTTTGTAAAAGCATAAGGGTCTTGAGGGTCTATGGTAGGGAAATTCATATCATTCATTTTATATATAGTACCCTCTATATTTATAGTACCTTTTTCAAAATCAATTTTATCTAAAAGCAATCTATTTTCCATATGAAATTCAGGATGTCTTTTTATAATTTTTGCTTCTGCTTTAAATTGCATAATAGCAATGGCTTTATGCATTTTAGCAATCATATTAAAATCTTTGTCTGAAAGAACACCTTCCATAGTTTTTGGTTCAAAATGGACACAAGGGTCATTTGCATATTGCTCCATAGCAAATGTAGCAAGAGGAATTAAATTGATACCATAATCTTCTTCTATAGTATCTAAATTGGCATATCTTGCTTGTATGCGTAATACATTACAAATTAAGGCTTGACAGCCTGCGGCTGCGCCCATCCAAGAAATATCATGATTTCCCCATTGTATATCCACAGAATGATAATCAGATAAAATATCCATTATTTTTGCTGCTCTTGGACCTCTGTCATAAATATCGCCTATTACATGAAGCTGGTCAATGGATAATCTTTGTATTAAATGTGCAAGAGCAATAATAAATCTGTCAGCTTGATACAATTCAATAATGGTGTTTATAATTTCAGAATAATACATTTGCTTGTCACTGCCAATACTGTCTTCATGAAGCAATTCTTCTATAATATAAGCAAAATCGTGAGGTAATGCTTTTCTCACTTTAGAGCGTGTATATTTAGAAGAAACTACCTTACAAATATGTATTAGTCTATGTAATGTAATTTTATACCAATCTTTCATATCTGGTTCTACTTTAGCAATTTGTTCTAATTTTTGCTCAGGATAATAAATTAATGTGGCAAGTGATTTTTTTTCTGAACCTCTTAATGTAGCACCAAAAATTTCATCAATATGATTTTTAATAACACCAGAGGCATTTTTTAATACGTGACGAAAAGACTCTAATTCTCCATGAATATCGGAAACAAAATGTTCTGTACCTTTTGGCAAATTTAATATTGCCTTTAAATTAACGATTTCAGAACTTGCCCGATTGATATTGCTGTAATTTTGTGAAAGCAGTTGCAGATATTTCATTTCATCAGCAGTAAATGCTTTTCCATTAGAATACAAAATAGTTCCCCCTTAACTAGCTATGCTATATATTTTTTTATATGAATATTTTTAAATGAATTGACAGAATTTTTTAAAATTTTAACTGATAAGCACAATGAAGTTAGAAAGTAATAAAAAAAACTGAGTGATATTTTTAGTATATCAGACCCAGTTATTTTTTAATAGTATGTTTTTGCACAAAAATTACTTATTATTTTTGACTAAAAATATATTGAAATTTTTATTTTTTTTCGTCATCATTTTCATAATTTTGTTCTGATTGTTGTTGCTGTTCTGGTGTTTTTTCTAAATTAGCTGTATTTTGCTGTTCTGTTTTTGGCATTTTTTCTAAAGTAATCGTATTTTGTTTTTCATTTTCTATGACATCTGTTTTATCATCGTTATGATAAGAAATAACATTTTCTGATGGTCCCCAAATACGATTTAAAAATAATACTGTCATAAACACAATAAAAAAACTATTGATTGTGGCATAACTAATAAATTCCCAAATAACAGAACAAACCATATATACATTATAAGAACCATTATAATAAATAGTATCTAAAAACTTATTTACTGAAAAATTAAAACAAAAGGAAAGTATGCTAAAAAATATAATATATAAAAATGTTTCTCTAAAATGATTTTGTACTGCTTTTTTGCTTGCTGTTAATGCTTTCATACCGCTCATATCCTGTATTGTTACAACGCAGTCTGAAAAAGCCCATATCGTACTAAAATAGGCAACAAATATAATACAAATGGTAAATGTAATAAAAAGAAACATAATTGCTATAAATGTAGATGGCATAGTAGCGCAAGTAATTATTACAGCATATGAAAAAAGAAAAACAACAAATAAAAAGGCAATTTGTAAAAAATTTGTCCATATAGCATGAGGTGCTTTTATAAAACTATATGAAAAATTGTTTTTAGTACTATTTGTTTGCTCTTTTACGATATTCACTGCACCCCATATAATAGCGACATTTGCTAAAGGTTGTATTACCATTTGTGCTAATGAAGATATGACAGTATAAAGAGATATGCTTGAAATAGCATCCATTTCTGCTGTCATATCAATATCTATCATATTATTATATAAATAGTTTAAATTTGCCATATATTTTGATTGTACCCATTGAGTAAATAAAAATAGGGGAATAATAATAAAAAAACTAACAAAAGTAATCGTTTTGATATTTTTTTTGTAAATTTCTGCTGTAATAGAAAATAGTTCTGAATAGTTTAGCCGTTTTGACTTGATACGATTCTGCATAATATATTTCCTCCTTTGTTAAATAATACGATGAAATATTAAAAAAAGTTTGTGATTTGAAATAAACAATATTAGTCAATTATACTTTGATATAATTAACAAATTGACTATTGCAATTTTGATAATTCTTCTGGTAATTCTAATGTGATTTTACCTAATTTTCCCCCCCTATATTCATCTAAAAGTATTTTTGAAGTTCTGTCTATGTCAGGCTGACCACCTTTTTGTTTAAATCCTCTTGCAACTGCAATTTTTTCTAATATGATATGAGGTTCTTCTATTGTATCAAATGAAATTTGATATCTTTGCTTTAATTGTTCGCTGTGTCTAATTAAAAGGATGTTAATTAATTCTGTAGCTAGTGTTGTCAAATCTAATATATCATCATTTACTGCACCTGTAAAAGCTAATTTTAAACCAACTGCTTTATCATCAAATTTAGGCCATAATATACCAGGTGTATCTAACAATTCAAAATCTTTTTTTAGTTTTATCCATTGTTTTCCTCGTGTTACACCAGGTTTATCTCCTGTTTTTGCCGTTGTTTTTCCTACGTATTTGTTTATGAATGTGGATTTTCCTACATTGGGTATTCCTACAATCATACTACGTATTGGTACAAAAAGTCTACCTCTTGCTTTTTGTTTTTCTATTTTTTCATTCATCAATGCCCTTGCTGTATTAGTAACATCTGTCATACCTGTACCTTTTAAAGCATTTAATTGTATTACAGCAAATCCTTTTTGTTTGTAATACTGCTCCCAAAGTGAAGTAGCATATTCTTCAGCTAAATCACATTTATTTAGCAATATGATTCTATATTTATTTTTTGCCAAATCATCAATATCAGGATTTTTACTGCTGTAAGGTATTCTTGCATCTACCAATTCTATGACAATATCTACTAAAGATATATTTTCTATCATCATTCTTTTTGTTTTTGTCATATGTCCTGGATACCATTGTATGTTCATATATTATCACCTTTCTTCTGTATTTTTAATAATACCCATATTTTCAAATGGATACAATCGAAAAAAAACTTTACCTTTTATATTTTCTTTAGGAATCGCACCAACAGATGCTTCACGACTATCTGTACTTGCATTTCTATTATCTCCCATAACAAAATAACAATTTTGTTTTACTTTGAAGGGATATTCTATTGTTCCAGCCTGTTGCATGATTTCAGATATATAATTTTCGTGTTGTTCTTTTCCATTGATATAAAGTACATATTCCCAGTCCCAACCTTCTTCTTTTAATTTCATATCAATTTCATCTCCTGGTAATGCTATAATTCTTTTAATAATGTTTTCGTTTCTATTTCCAGAATCTAAACGACATATTACAACATCACCTTTTTGGGGAGTACCTATATGATAAGCTAATTTGTTTACAATAACAAAATCTCCATGATGAAAATTAGGTTCCATAGAAGAACCTTTTACTGTAATTGTTCCAAATAGAAATGTTCTAAAAAAGAAAACACATATCATGATAACTGCAATTTGTGTGATATAGTGTATTCCCTTTTTCATATGTTTTCCCTCCTTAAAATAAGCAATATTATTTATAAAACTACATTTATGAAACATATGAAAAAAGCCTTGATGATTTCCCCATCAAGGCTTTATTATCATTATCTTAATACTTCTTTTACTTTTGCAGCTTTTCCAACTTTATCTCTTAAATAGAATAATTTTGCACGTCTTACAATACCACGTCTTACCACTTCAATATGGTCAACTCTTGGGGAGTGTAAAGGCCATGTTCTTTCTACGCCTACACCAGAAGCAATTCTTCTTACTGTAAATGTTTCTCTGATACCGCCGTTTTGTCTTTTGATAACAACGCCTTCAAACATTTGCAGTCTTTCTCTAGAACCTTCTACAACTTTTGCATAAACACGAATTGTATCACCTACATTAAAAGGTGTAATATCAGTTTTCAGTTGTTCTTTTTCTAATTCTCTAATAATATCCATTGATGTTTCCTCCCTTCCTCATAGACATTCTTATTATACACTTGTATAACAGCGGACTGCCAGTACTCACAGTGATTCATTATATCATTTCACATACAAAAAAGCAATCATTTTTTTAAAAAAATACCAAAATTTTTAAAATACTAATGGAACAATAAAAAAGTAAAAAATAGTTTTTATTAAGCAATATGTGATATAATAACAATCAACATATATTAAAATGAATTACTGTTACAAAAATTTAAAATAATCAATAGGATATTTATGGTATACTAAAAGCAAATTTATTATGCTATGTTTCAAAAATAATGTTAGTAATGAAAAATGAGGTATTTATATTATGAATGAAAAGGCATTGAAAAAATTAGAATATGATAAAATAATAAAAAAATTAGCATATTTTGCTTCATCTCCTATGGCAAAACAAAAAGCAGAACAGCTTCGCCCTTATACTGCAATGATGGATATTACAGCAGCACAGCAAGAAACATCAGAAGCAGTTTCTATGATATTAAGAAAAGGAACACTTGCATTAGGCGGATTGAAAGAAATTAGACCACAAATAAAAAGAGCATATATGGGTGGTACACTTTCTATGGAAGAATTGATGAATATAGGCAGTTTTTTGTATGTTTGTAGACGAGCAAAAGAATATGCTAAAAATGAAAATAAAGCAGAAGTTTATGAAAAATTAGATGATTTATTTGAAATGATTGTAACAATTCCTTCTTTAGAAAATAAAATTACAACTTGTATTTTATCTGAAACAGAAATGGCAGATACAGCAAGCAGTGCTTTGCACAAAATACGTCGTGAAATTAAATTGTATCACGATAAAGTAAGAGAACAGTTAAATAGCATTATCGCATCATCAACATATAGAAATATGTTACAAGACCCTGTTATTACCATTCGTAATGATAGATATTGTGTACCTGTAAAAAATGAATATCGTTCTGTATTTCAAGGCATGATTCATGACCAATCCAATACAGGTTCTACTGTTTTTATAGAACCTTTAAGTGTAGTACAGTTAAATAATAAAATAAAAGAATTACAGTCAGAAGAAAAAAAGGAAATAGAAAAAATATTAGCAGAACTTTCTGCATTGGTGGCAGAACAAAAAGAGATATTGGAGGCAAATGCAGAATTATTGATACATTTAGATTTTGTATTTGCAAAGGCAAATTTATCTTTGTCTATGAATGGTACACAACCGTTATTTAATATAAAAGGTTATATCAATATACAAAAGGCAAGACACCCATTGTTAGATGATAAAACAGTTGTGCCGATTAATATCTATTTGGGCAAGGATTTTACAACATTATTAATTACTGGACCAAATACAGGAGGAAAAACAGTTGCTTTAAAAACATTAGGACTGTTTACACTTATGGGACAATCTGGATTGCATATACCAGCATTTGACCATTCTCAGCTTGCTGTATTTGATAATGTGTTTGCAGATATTGGAGATGAACAAAGTATTGAGCAGAGTTTAAGTACATTTTCCGCTCATATGAGTCATATTGTTTCCATATTAAAAGAAGTGACACCTTATTCACTGGTACTGTTTGACGAATTGGGAGCAGGAACAGACCCAACAGAGGGTGCGGCACTTGCTATGTCTATTATAGATTGTTTGCATAAAAGAAAAATTAGAACAGCAGTTACAACACATTACAGTGAATTGAAAGTATATGCATTGTCTACAAATGGTGTAGAAAATGCTTGTTGTGAATTTGATGTTGAAACATTACGTCCAACATATCGTTTGTTAATAGGAATACCTGGAAAAAGTAATGCTTTTGCAATATCAAAACGCTTAGGACTTTCTGATGACATTATAGAAGGAGCAAAGGAATTTATAAGCCATGATGAAGCAAGATTTGAAGATGTTATTACAGATTTAGAAATTAGTAAAAAGTCTGTTGTATACGAACAAGAAAGAGCAGAACAATATAGAAAAGAAGCAGAACGATTAAAACAAGAAGTAGAATATCAAAAAAATAAAACAAGAGAACAAAAAGAAAAAATTATTATGCGAGCAAGAGAAGAAGCAAAACAAATTTATCAGCAGGCAAAAGAAGAAGCTGACCGTATTATAAAAGAAATGAATAAAGAAGCAAAAAATACTGCAAATAAACAAAAGTTAACCGAACAACGTTCTCAATTAAAATCAAAATTGTCTTCTATGCAAGAAGCATTTTTAAAATCACCTAAAAAGAAACATACGCATAAAGCACCCGAAAATTTGCAGTCTGGTGATAGAGTATATGTTATATCATTTGACCAAAATGGTACAGCATTATCTTCACCAGATAAAAATAAAGAAGTTATGGTACAAATGGGAAGTATGAAAATGAAAGTACCTTTATCGGAATTGATGTTGGATGATACACCACAACAAAAAAATCAAACAACACAGAAAAATATTTCTACAAAAGTAAAAGCAGGAAAAAGTCAATATATTTCTGCTGAAATTGACTGTCGTGGACAGTTGGTGGAGGAGGCACTTGGAAATATTGATAAATATTTAGATGATGCTTATTTATCAGGATTAAAACAAGTTATGATAATACATGGTAAAGGTACAGGAGCATTAAGAAATGCAGTACAAAGCTATTTAAAAACGAATCCTCATGTCAAAAGTTATAGAGCAGGTGTTTATGGCGAGGGTGAAATGGGGGTTACTGTAGTAGAATTAAAATAGCAACTTAGAGCAACAAAAGACGGCAAAAGGGAGGTAAGAAGTATGGAAGAAAGAAAAAAAATAATGGTAGTAGATGACGACCAACACATTGCGGAACTTGTTTCATTGTATTTAATGAAAGAAGGATATAAAACAATGGAAATATATGATGGTAGAGAAGCTCTTGAAAAAGTAGATTCTTTTCAGCCAGATATGATGCTTTTAGATTTAATGTTGCCAGGTATGGACGGATATAAAGTTTGTACAGAAGTCAGAAAAAAAAGCGATATTCCTATTATTATGCTGACTGCAAAGGGAGAAACATTTGATAAAGTATTAGGATTAGAATTAGGTGCTGACGATTATATTGTAAAACCTTTTGAATCAAAGGAACTGATTGCTCGTGTGAAAGCGGTATTAAGAAGATATGAACAAAAACCAGAGAAAAAGCAAAATAATACAAAAAAATTAGTGTTTCAAAATTTAGAAATTAATATTTCTAACTATACCGTAGAATATTATGGCGAAAGTATTGATTTTCCTCCTAAGGAATTTGAATTACTTCATTATTTAGCAGAAAATCCAAATCAAGTATTTACTAGGGAACAACTCCTTGACAGGATATGGGGATATGAATATATTGGAGATACTCGTACAGTAGATGTGCATATTAAAAGAATACGTGAAAAGCTAAACAAACAAGAAGAAAATTGGAGTATTAAAACTGTTTGGGGAGTAGGATACAAATTTGAACTGAAATAATCATTATCAATAAAATGCCCTATGATAATAAAAAATATTTGTTTTCATAGGGCAGATATTTTATTGTTCTGTTTGATATTATTTTGTTTGTTCTTCTGATTGTTGTTCTGAAATCATATTTTCTTTTTGTTTTTCTCTTTCAATAATTTCTTTTTGTTTTATTTTCATAATATTGCCTATACGTAGTGTAACGCAGAGCGCATACATTAACAAAAGTAATTGTGAAAATTTGTCTATATTTGACCAGTTTGTGGTAAAAAGTAAATAGACAGCAAAAGCAAATAATATAATATCAATAAAATTTTTTCTTTCTATTTTTTTCATAAAATTGATGTAAAGAAACGTGTTGTTTCTTTATCTCCTTTCTTTGTAATAGTAACAAATATCTATTTAAGTTATTGCTATGTAATTGTAGGGGTGTTTATCATGTATTGTTTATCTATATTTTAGTATACTATTTTTTTTCAGAAAAGCAAATAAAGTTTTTTGGAGGTAATATCAGTATGAAAATAAAATCAATATTTACAAAACAACTTTTACTTTATGTAGGTACACTTCTTGCTGTTTTTATATTAGTAGGTATTACACTTTCTATGGTATATACACAGCATTATATGGACGAAGCAAAAGAGAATTTAATTAATCAAGGTATGAAAATTTCAAAAGAATATAAAAAAGCATATTATTTTACAGGGGATTTAAGCAATTTGGAGTATGAATTGCAAATACTAGAAGGATATATGGCAGCAAGTATATTTTTTATTGATAAAAATGGTGTTGTAGTGTTAACTTCTCCAGGTATTAATGATGCATGGATTGGACAGGCGATTGCAAATGAAGGTGTAATTAAAAGCGTTTTAGAAGGAAATGTTGTAACATTACAGGGAAAAATCAATGGTATGTTTGATGAACCAGTATTGACAGTAGGTTATCCTTTGCAAACAGACCAGATTGCAGGTATATTTATGTGTACATCTATGACAGAAATTGAACGTTCATTGCAAGGAATGTATAAAATGGGATTTATCATATTAACTGCTGTAATGAGTATAGGTATTGTGTTGGTGTATATATTTAGTAAAAAAATTACAAAACCTCTTTTGCAGATGAATGAAGCAACAAAAGTGATTGCAGGAGGAAATTTTGAGCAAAGAATAGAAATAAAAAGTGAAGACGAAATTGGACAGCTTGCAGAAAGTTTTAATCATATGGCGGAAAGCCTTGACAAATACGAAAAGGTAAGGAGAGATTTTATTGCAAATGTTTCTCATGATTTACGTTCTCCATTGACATCTATACAAGGCTTTTTAGGAGCAATATTAGATGGAACAATACCACAGGAAAAACAATTTCATTATTTGAATATTGTTTTAGAAGAAACAAAAAGATTAACGAAATTGACAAATGATATTGTAGAATTGAGTAGAGCACAAACAAGTAATATTACATTAGAGAAAACACGTTTTGATATTAATACATTGATACGAGAAAGTATAGAACGATTAGAGCCTCGTTTACAGCAAAAGGATATAAAAATTGATGCGATATTTGCAGAAAAAGAAACATTTGTATGTGCAGATGAAGATAAAATTGCTCGTGTCATTTATAATTTAGTAGATAATGCAATTAAATTTTCTGATATTGGTAAGAAAATAGAAGTTGAAACCGTATTGCAACAAAATAAAAAATTGTTGGTTAGTATAAAAGATTATGGAAAGGGAATTGCTGAAGAAGATTTAAAATATATTTTTGATAGATTTTATAAAGTGGATAGTTCTCGTGGAAAAGATAAAACAGGTAGTGGTTTAGGACTTTGTATTGTAAGAGAATTTTTATTAGCACATGGAGAAAATATAGCTGTAAAAAGTGAAAAAGATAAAGGTACAACATTTGTATTTACATTAAAATTAGCAGAAAAAGAAAATAAAAAATAATAAGAAATAATAGAATATTTGTAACTGAAAAAAATAAAGTTTTTTCAGTTACAAATATTGATTTTATAATGAAAAGTAATATTTTTCTAGTAAATAAAATTCTAATTAATTATTTTTTGCATAATATTCTGCTACCAAATCAGCCAATGTAGTATTATCTACAACATTATCTAAAGCCTCTTTCATTTTTTGCCATAATGAAAGGGAAGCACAAATGTCGGCACGTTTACATTGTGTATGTTCCAGACAGTCTACAGGAGAAAGAGAACCCTCTAAAATACGAAGAACGGTACCAACTGTAATTTCTGAGGGACTTTTAACAAGACAATATCCCCCTTGCGCTCCTCTAAAACTTTGTACTAAACCCGCTTTTGTAAGGGGATTAATAATTTGTTCCAAATATTTTTCGGAAATTTCTTGCTGCTGTGCAATCATTTTTAAAGGCATATGCCCTGATTTTTCATATTGTAATGCCAGACAAAGCATAAGACGAATACCATATCGTCCTTTTGTGGATATTTTCATGTTATTTCTCCATTTCGTTATTGTAATTTTTTACATTTGTTATAAATGAATTGTTAAAAAGGATTAGTTTGTTTCTTCCCAACCTTTGCAAACATCAATCCATTTTTCACATCTACCATATTGAAATAATTCGTCACAAGTCAATTCTATAGCGGAATTACTGCTGCCAGCAGCAGGAAATACTGTTTCAAAACGTTTCAAAGAAACATCTACATAAGTTTTTACTGTTTCAGGTACAGCAAAAGGACAAACACCTCCTATAGCATGTCCTGTAAGAGAAAGTGTTTCTTCAGGAGAAAGCATTTTTGCTTTCATAGAAAATTCAGCTTTGAATTTTTTGTTGTCAATTTTAGCATCTCCAGCAGTAGCAATCAATATACAGCTGTCCCCAGATTGAAAAGCAAGTGTTTTTGTGATACGTGCAGGTATAACGTGTGCGGCTTCTGCGGCAAGTTCCACAGTAGCAGAAGATGTTTCAAATTCTATTACATCTTTTGCTCTACCAAATTGTTCCAAATATGCTTTTACTTTTTCAATAGACATAATATAAATACTCCCTTCGTATGTAAAAGTTTTATTTTATAAATGAGTGCATTGTTTTTTTAATGCTTCCCAATAGTCATAAGGTATTTTGAAATTATTTTTTAATGTGCCAAGTTGCACATTTTCTCTATTTGTACCATGAAAATCACTTCCGCCACTATATAATAAACATAGTTTGTCTGCTAATTTCATCAATTTTGTTTGCTGTTGTAAAGTATAGGAATGATATGCTGTTTCTATTGCATTTAAACCATAATCTTTTAATTCTTTAGCAAGAAATTCTATTTGTATATCGTTCATATGATATAGTGTAGGGTGTGCCAATACAGCAACACCACCAGATTTTTGTATGGTTTCGATACAATTTGCAGGGGTTAGTGTTTGTCTTTCTACATAAGCTGGTTTATTGATAGAAAGATATTTTTCAAATGCCTCTTTTGTCGTTTTTACAATTTTTTTATTTACTAAAACATTTGCAAAATGCGCTCTTGTAATAATGTTCCCACCAGCATTTTGTTTGATGTCATTATAACAAATAGAAAAGCCTAGTTTATTAAGAGCAAAAATCATTTTTTCGTTGCGTGTTTCACGAGCATCTGTAATTTCTTTTATTTGTTTTTTAAAATATTCTGATGAAGGAGAAAATCCCAATCCTACAATATGAATTTCCTGTTTTTGAAAACGGTTATATTGTACTGCAAATTCAATACCTGTAATTGTTTCTAAATCATATTTTTGACCAGCTTGCTGAAACAATTCTAAGCCATCAATAGTATCATGGTCTGTTAAAGCAAGAGCATATAATCCTCTTTTTTTTGCTTCTATTACAAGACCTTCTGGTGAAAAAGTACCATCAGAATAATAAGAATGACAATGAAGGTCTATTATTTTTTGTATCATGATATACCTTCTTTCCAAAGAAACGATTATAAAATCAGAAAACGATTTTAACAAAATGAAAATTTTTTGTGTAATTTGTTTTATGATATGATTATCAATTCCAATAAGTGTAACATTTTTTAATTACTTTTTCAACATAGCATAATCTTTTTTTATATATCATAAAATAATAGAAAAGCAGGAGGAAAAGCAGTGACTAAAAAAGAGAATAAACAAAGTATTAAAAAAAGGGAGAATGTAAAACCAAAAAAGGAAATAGCAAACGGCACGATATTATGTATGCTCAAGGGTATGATGATTGCTTATGCTGTAACATGTATTATATTTATTACATATGGTATTCTTTTGACTTATACAGATATAACAGAAGAAAAAATACCTTTAACAGCTCTTTGCTGTACTGTTATATCAGCAGGTATTGCAGGATTTGATTGGGCAAGATGTGCAAAAGCAAGAGGAATATTGTGGGGAATATTTGCAGGACTTGTATATGGTGCAATACTGTTTTTGTTGGATGGTATTGCAGGAAGCGGATTTAGTGTAGTAGGTTCAAAGGGACTTATGATGCTTTTGGCAGCAGCAGGCGGAGGTGTAGGAGGTATATTGGGAATCAATATGAAAAAGTAATTTAGTACTATTATATTTGCTAATGTAAAATAAGCATAAACTGTTTATATTTATAAAAGGTTTATGCTTTTATTTTTATAGAGACGTTTTGTAAAAAATAAAAAATCTATTTTCAAACGGTATATTTCGTGTTATAATGATACAGAATTTACAAATTTTTTTGATAAGGGAGGCTATATAGAATGAAACATATAAAAACATTGAATACAAAAATGTTGAAAAAGACAGTAGCAACTGGTGGCTGCGGAGAATGCCAAACATCTTGTCAGTCCGCTTGCAAAACATCTTGTACCGTAGCAAATCAGTCCTGTGAACAGAAATAAATGTTTTATAACAATATGTTATATTGTTGCGAGTAAATGAAGGACGCAAGAAGGCTGTTTTCAATGATAGAAAATAGCCTTTCTTTTTTGTGTGATTTGGGAGGAAAACAAATTATGATACATAAATTTCGTCAAAATGGTGTCAACATTGTAATGGATGTAAATAGTGGTGCAATTCATGTAGTAGATGATGTAGTATATGATTTAGCTGATATGTGGAAAGAAATACCTAAAAATGCTTTGCAGTTAAAATTTCCTCAATATGATATGGAGCAGATTGAAGAAGCAGTAGAAGAATTGGGTATATTAGAAAAAGAAGGTATGCTTTATACAGAAGATGATTATGACAATATATTACCCATTGTAGAAAATCATAGTACTGTTGTAAAAGCACTCTGTCTTCATGTAGCACATGACTGTAATTTAAAATGTCAGTATTGTTTTGCAGAAGAAGGAGAATATCATGGAAAAAGAGAATTGATGAGTGTAGAAGTAGGAAAAAAAGCACTTGATTTTTTAGTTGCAAATTCTGGTTCTCGTAAAAATTTAGAAGTGGATTTTTTTGGAGGAGAACCACTTATGAATTTTGATGTAGTAAAAGAATTAGTTGCTTATGGTAGAGAGATTGAAAAACTGCATGACAAACGGTTTCGTTTTACTATTACAACAAATGGTATATTATTAGATGATGAAAAACAGAAATTTATCAATGAAAATATGCACAATTTAGTATTAAGTTTGGACGGCAGAAAAGAAGTCAATGATAGAATGCGTCCTCGTGCTGGAGGACAAGGCAGTTATGATGTGATTGTGCCAAAATTTCAAAAAGCAGCAGAAAGCAGAAATCAAACAGATTATTATATTAGAGGAACTTTTACAAAATATAATATTGATTTTTATGAAGATGTTATTCATATGGCAAATTTGGGATTTAAACAGATTTCTGTGGAGCCTGTTGTAGCAGATGAAAATATGCCTTATGCTATTACAGAAAAGGAATTACCTGCTATATTTGCAGAATATGAAAAATTAGCGAATGAAATTTATAAAAGAAGAAAACAAGGAAATGATTTTAATTTCTTTCACTTTAATATTGACTTAAGTGGTGGTCCTTGTGTTATGAAACGTTTGGCTGGTTGTGGTTCTGGTACAGAATACTTAGCGGTGACACCAACAGGAGATTTATATCCTTGTCATCAGTTTGTGGGCATACCAGAGTTTAAAATGGGGACAGTATATGAAGGCGTTACAAATATAGAACAAAAGAATGCCTTTTCAAAATGTAACGTATATGCTAAACAGGAATGTAGAAATTGTTGGGCAAAATTTTATTGTAGTGGAGGTTGTGCTGCAAATGCCTATCAGCAAAATGGTGACATTTTAAAACCATATGAAATTGGCTGTAAAATGCAACAAAAAAGAATTGAATGTGCTATTATGATAAAAGCAAAGGAATTATTGGAAGAAGAATAAAAGCAATAATATTTTTTCATAAATATAATAAAAATAGTGTTTTGTGTTATGGTTTTGAAGCAAACTTTTTTGAATAAAAATTGTTTTGTTGTATGAATAAGATTGGTATGCTTTGTAAAATGAATAGAAAAATAGTAAAATATAGTGATATAAAAAATTTTGATTGCTTCATGATACAATCATATTAATGTGAAAAATCAAAATACAAGGAGGTTTTTTTATGAAAGGAAAGGGCAGCATTATGCTCTGCACTATGCTCATACTGGCGGGTGTCTTAGCCTTCCTTTGCTATCAGGGCATAGGTGAAAAAAAACAAGGTAGTATCTGGAATATCAAACAAGGATTAGATTTAAGTGGTGGTGTGCAAATATTATATGAAGCTGATAAAGAAAGTGTAACAGAAGAAGAAATGGCAGCAGCTGTTTCATTGATACAGGGAAGATTAGATTGGAATAATTGGACAGAGGCAGAAGTTGCAAAAGAAGGGGAAAAACGTTTAAGAGTAGATATTCCTGGTGTGGAAAATGCAGAAGAAGCAATTAAGGAAATTGGACAAACAGCACAATTATCATTTGTTGATGAAACAGGAAAGGTACTTTTGACAGGGGATATGGTAGCAGATGCTAGAAAACAAGTAGGACAAGTATCACAACAAGGAGTTTCAGAGCCTTATGTTTCATTAGAATTTACTGCAGAAGGCAAACAACTTTTTGCAGAGGCAACTAAAAATAATATTGGAAAACCGATTGCTATTATATTAGATGATGAAATTGTAAGTGCGCCTATTGTAAATGCAGAAATTACAGATGGTAATGCTATGATTACAGGACATTTTACACCAGAAGAAGCAGAAAAAACAGCATCTTTAATACGTGCTGGTTCATTGCCTTTTAATTTAAATATATTAAAAATGGAAAATGTTGGTGCAAGACTGGGAGCAGATGCCCTTTCTACAGGTTTAAAAGCGGGTATGTTAGGTATTTTACTTGTATTAGTATTTATGTTAGTAATTTATAAAGCATTAGGTTTTGTAGCAGATTGGGCATTGATGATTTATGTTGGATTGGAATTGGCAGCATTAAGTTTATTGCATATTACATTAACATTACCTGGTATTGCAGGTATTGTACTCTCTGTGGGTATGGCTGTTGATGCGAATGTTGTGATATTTGAAAGAATGAAAGAGGAATTGATTGCAGGACATTCATTAAGGGTAGCGGTACACAATGGCTTTTCGAGAGCATTGCCAGCAATTATTGATGGTAATGTGACAACATTAATTGCGGCGGCTGTGTTGTTCTGGCTTGGTACAGGTACAGTAAAAGGTTTTGCACAAACATTGATGATAGGTATTATACTTTCCATGTTTACTGCACTATTTATTACAAGAATGATATTACAGGGTATGATATATGTAGGTATTAACAATCCTAAATATTATGGATTGCGTATAAAGTAAAGGAGGCGAAAATAATGAAAATCGTAGAAAACAGATTGAAATTTTTTGCGGTGTCGATAGTAATTATTTTAGCCGGCATCGTTACAATGATAGTAAATGGAACAACTGGAAAAGGTATTTTTAATTTTGGTATTGAATTTACTGGTGGTACTTCTATGAGCGTAGTAATAGGAGAGGAATTTTCAAATGATGATATTATAAAAATAGTAGAAGAAACAACAGGACAAAAAAATCCTCAAGTGCAGAAAATTATAGGTACAGATAGTGTTTCTGTTAAAATGCAATCTATTGATGGTGATACTAGAATTAAGTTATCAGAAAATATAAAACAAAAATATAAAAATGCGGTAATTGATTCTATTGCAGATGTTTCTGCAACAGTAAGCCATGAAATGCAGATGACAGCAATAAAAGCAGTAATAATTGCTTGTATTTGTATGTTGATATATATTTCAATCAGATTTAAAGATATTCGTGCTGGAGGTAGTGCAATTATTGCATTAATACATGATGTATGTATTGTTATGACTTGCTATGCAATATTTAGAATACCTGTTGATAATGCATTTATTGCTGTCCTTTTAACAATATTAGGTTATTCTATTAACTCTACTATTGTTATATTTGACAGAATTAGAGAAAATACACCAAAGTATAGAAGAAATCAAACAGCAGAAAAAATTAATAAAAGTATTAGCCAAACGCTAGGACGTTCTATTAATACAACATTGACAACATTATTTACTATTGGTGCAATATATATATTAGGTGTGCAATCTATAAAGGATTTTTCATTGCCTATGATAGTTGGTATTATTGCAGGAGCATATTCCTCTATATTTATATCTGGCTCTATTTGGTATATACTTTTGCCTAAAAATGAAAAATCGTAATGGAGGTACTCTCAAAGTTTTACTTCTTTCTGGAGGAAAGAAGTAAAATTTTTTAGGGGAAAAGTTTGCACCCCTTCAAAAACACGCTTGGAAGTATGAAAAACCTAAGTTCCTGGAGCTTTGCTCCAGACCACACAAGCTTTTTGAAAAAAGCTTGACCAAAAACTTCGGGGAAAACTTCGTTTTCCCAATCACAAACGGAAGTTTTTTGACAGACTGAGCAGACGTGAATACGTCTGTTTTTTCATAGCAAGGAGGAAACCTTTTGGAAAATAGATGGGTATTAAAGAGAACAAAAGCAGATATACAAAAAATGTCTGAGGTGTTGGGAATTAGGCAAGCAACAGCTTGTGTAATAGCAAATAGAGGTATTACGACAAAAAAACAAGCACTTGCTTTTTTAAAAGCAGAATATGCAGAGCTTTATGATGTCTGTGGTGAACAACAAATGAAAGATGCAGAAAAAGCGATGACATTGCTGGAATATGCTTTGAAACAAAATCAAAAAATTGCAATATATGGCGACTATGATGTAGATGGTGTAACAAGTACAGCAATATGGTATAAAGTGTTGAAGTATTGTGGAGCAGATGTAATGTATTATATTCCTCACAGACAAAAAGAAGGATATGGCTTAAATTTGGAGGCAATAGAGGAATTACATAATAATGGTATAAAATTGCTTTTGACTTGTGATAATGGTATTTCCGCAATAGAAGAAATAAAAAAAGCAAAACAATTTCATATGACAGTTGTTGTAATAGACCACCACGAGCCCGCTTTTGATGAAAATGGAAATGATATATTGCCAGAGGCAGATGCTATAGTTGACCCAAAACAAAAAAGTTGTCAATATCCTTTTAAAATGCTTTGTGCAGGTGGTATCTGCTATAAACTTGCTTTACTTTTCTTAAAAAGACAAAATATCCAAAATAATGAATTAGAACAAAACTGTTTACATATGGCAACATTAGCAACTGTTTGTGATATTGTAGATTTAATGGAAGAAAATAGAATTATTGTAAAAAAAGGCTTAAATACTATGTCACAAACAACAAATATTGGATTAAAAGCACTTTTAGAACAAACAAATTTATGTGGAAAACAATTAACAGAGTATCATATTGGATTTATAATAGGTCCTTGTGTAAATGCGGCAGGAAGGTTGGAAACAGCAAAAACAGCAGTAGCACTATTTTGTGAAACAGATGAACAAAAAGCACAAGAATATGCTACATATTTAATGGAACAAAATAATAGTAGAAAAGATATGACTAAAAAAGCAACAGAGCAAATTATAAAAGAAATAGAACAAAAAGGTAATTTAGATGAAAAGGTATTTGTTTTATATCAGCAAAATGTGCATGAAAGTATTGCGGGTATTGTAGCAGGGCGTATTAAAGAAAAATTTTATAGACCAACTATTATCATTACAAAGTCAGAAAATATGGCAAAAGGTTCAGGCAGAAGCATTGAGGGATATAATATGTTTGAGGAACTATATGCCTGTAAAGAATTGTTTTCAAAATTTGGAGGGCATACTATGGCAGCAGGCTTGTCATTGCCTTACGAAAATATAGATATACTACGTGAAAGATTAAATACAACATGTAAATTGACACAACAACAACTTATACCTGTAATAAAAATTGAAAAACAGCTTTGTTTTGATGAAATTAATATGGAATTGGCAAAAGAATTAAGAAATTTAGCACCCTTTGGAAAAGGAAATCATGTTCCTTTATTTGGCTCTAAAAATATTAGCATACAAAAATTTTTTTTGATAGGAAAAGAAAAAGACATATTGAAAATGATATTAAAAGAGGAACAAACAGGAATTTGTTTGAATGCTATCTCATTTGATGGATGGGGAAGATTTTCAGATATGATAAAACGATTGTATGGAAGCGAAAATTATGATAAAATGTTGTATCATGGATACTGTGACAGAAATATGGATTTTATATATAGTATTGATATTAATACATTTCGAGGAGAGAGTTCTATACAATTACAAATAAAAGATTTTAGAATAAGTCAATGATAATATGAGGAGGCTTGTCATATGATAGATTTAAAAGATAAAATACGTTCTATACCAGACTTTCCACAAAAAGGTGTAATATTTAGAGATATTACAACACTACTCAAAGATGCAGAAGGCTTACAGCAAGCAATTAAACAAATGCATCAAAAAATTATAGACTTAGACTATGATGTGATAATAGGAGCAGAATCCAGAGGATTTTTGTTTGGTATGCCTATTGCATATAATGCTGAAAAAGGTTTTGTTCCAGTAAGAAAAAAAGGAAAATTACCAGCAGAAACAATTAGCAAAGAATATGAATTAGAATATGGCACAGCAACAATAGAAATTCATAAAGATGCTTTGAAAAAAGGACAAAAAGTAGTGATTGTAGATGACTTACTTGCCACAGGTGGTACTGCAAAAGCGATTGTAGAAATGGTAGAAGAAATGGGAGCAGAAGTTGTAGCACTAGATTTTTTGATAGAATTAAAAGGATTAAATGGTAGAGAAGTGTTAAAAGACTATCGTGTAGAATCTGTTTTACAGTATTAAAAATAATACATATGGGACAATACCAGTCTAATGTTTATATCAGACTAGCATTGTCCTTTATTTAAAAGTCAAAGTAATTTACTTTGACTATGATATGCTTTGACAAAGCACAATTACTTTTTCTGGAGTAGTTTGTGCTGGTATGCTCCTTGTAGAATTTGTATAAATAACAATTAAATAATGGTTTCCTAGATTTCCTGTAAATGTTTGACCATTTTCCAATATCACTTCCGTATTTTCATTGATATTTAATTGTAATGCTTTGTCTTGACTAAGTAAATTAGAATCAAAATAGTCTACTTTTACATTTTTATTTAAGTTATTTGAAGCAACAACAATAGCCTGCAAACGTGGAGGATAAATTAATACGGCTGGAGCATCTGCATCATAAAATACAGTGATAGACATACCCCTTGCAATGTTTGCTTGATTGATAAAATAGGTGGAGGGGGTGATTACAAAATTTGTGATGCGTCCATTTTGGTCGCGCACTTCAAAAAGTTTTGTGCAACCATCATCATTTAAATTAGAAATATTTGTAACAATACCTTGTATTCCTAAATAACGAGAATTTGGCATTGTTGGAGTGGTATTGTTTTCTACATTACCACAAGTACAGCCTGTTGTACCTGTTATAATATTATTTTGAGTTTCATTGGCAGAAATTTTATTTGATTTATGATTGTAATACATATTGAAAAGCTCCTATCCATATTGTTTAGTTATATATATATGCAAATGAGCTTGTATAAGATACACTTTTTCATATGGAATATAAAAATAAAGAGAGTGAAGTGAAAATTTTGGATATAGAAAAGAAAATAGCAAAAAGAACATTTCATTTTTTGGCGATTGCTGTAATAGCATATGAAATAATATTTCAATTTGTAGTATTTGGAATAGATTTTATAGAAATGACTTTATTACTTTTTTTATTTGAAAATATGCAATGGGAGCAAGCATCAGAATATGTTTATAATAGTGGTATTGCTTTAAGTTTAGCCTCTATTGTTGGAACTATAGTAGTAGGATTTGTATTAATGAAAGCACCAAACTTTCAAAAAAAGCAAAAAATAACTCTAAAAACAATGATTATTTTTTATATACTTATGCAAGGGTTGCAATTATTAGGTAATTATATATTAATTCCTATGAGTATTGCAGCAGGATTAATAGGATATGGTTTTGATGAGGCAATTAGTCTTGCCAGTGATAGTTCTATACTGCTGTCTGCATTTGTATATAGTGTGATTGTTGCGCCTGTGGCAGAAGAAATACTTTGCAGGGGCATGATTATGCCTTATTTAGAAAAATATGGAAAGGCGTTTGCAGTGCTGATTACAGCAATGCTTTTTGGTTTACTTCATCAAAATATTGTTCAACTTCCAATTACAATTATGATAGGGATATTATTTGGTTATTTGGCACAAAGGTATTCTTTAGGAGCAGCAATTATACTTCATGTATTAAATAATCTTTCAGTGGAAATAACAGGTATATTGGGAGAAGAATATAATATTATGTGGAAATTAGATGAGATATTTTTATATTTTTGTGCTTTGGCAAGTATTGTGATGATATGGAAGCATAGAAATACTATTTCTGATTTTTTCAAACAGAAAATAGAAGGTATTCCAGTGGTGCAATATTTTTTTACAACACCTTTAATGCTTATTGTAATGATATATTTTTTATTTTTTACCATAAAAAGTGTAACACCATTTTAAATGTTGTATTAAAATGCTTGATATATCAAGTAAAAATGAAATTTTATAAAAAATTAAAAAAATTTGTAAAAAAGTGTTGACATTATATAAAAACTTTGTTATTATAGATAAGCAGTCAGCTGATTGCAAAAGAAATAGTAAATAAGCCCGAGTGGCGGAACTGGCAGACGCACAGGACTTAAAATCCTGCGGGGTAACACCCGTACCGGTTCGATTCCGGTCTCGGGCAGTTTATTACTATTTCTTGCCCAGATAGCTCAGTTGGTAGAGCAGAGGACTGAAAATCCTCGTGTCACTGGTTCGATTCCGGTTCTGGGCATTTTCCTATTATCCATGGACCACTAGCTCAGGTGGTAGAGCACTTGACTTTTAATCAAGTTGTCTGGGGTTCGAATCCCCAGTGGTTCAGTAGATTCAAACGGAAATTTAGGTTGGGGATTCGAACCCCGGTTTGATATCCCCCAGTGGTTCAGTAACTCAATATCCTCATAAATACAAAAGTCTCTGACAGCTTATGGAAACATATGCATTTCAGAGATTTTTTAATGCTGTTTCGTGAATGAAATGATTTTTCTTAACGCCGTAGGGTAATTTTTTATAGGAATTTACAGCGGAGTATGATACTATTATGTGGGCGTATGGTATAGTAAACGACATAACAAATATACAGAAACTTTTACAGAACCGAAGGCACAATTTCAGGGCAGCCTGTACGCACCGGATCAAAGCAATTATGGGAGTACAGAAATGGACAGGATAAAGAGACAATTTTCGGCACTATTCGATCATATAAGTGAATGTATGGCACCGATCATTCCGATCGTGCTGGCCGGCGGTATCTTCAAGATGATCGTGCTGCTGCTCGGTGCATTTCATATTTTATCCGGAACGACAGAGACGATTCTGTCTGCAATCGCCACGGCGCCGTTTTATTTTCTGCCGGTTCTGGTAGCTTATTCTGCGGCAAAGCATTTTGAGACGGATCCTTTGATCGCGATCATAAGCGTCTGTGTGATGCTGCTTCCTGATTTTTCGGAGCTGATGGAGAGCGGTGAGAAAGTAACGTTTCTGGGCATTCCGGTAGTGCCGGCGACTTATGCTTACAGCGTGATACCGATTATTCTTTTGATTTACTGTACATCTCACATCGTGCGGGTATTAAAGCGGCTGATCCGGGAGAGCCTGCAGCCCTATTTTCTGGCGGCCTGTGCGATCCTGCTGACGTCTCTGCTGGGAATTCTGGTGATAGAGCCTGCGGTCAGTCTGATCAGCAATGCGCTGGCAGATGCATTGAACAATATGCAGGTAAAAGCGCCGGTAGTGGCATGGGGACTTTTCTGTGCGTTGACATTGCTGCTGGTCTCTACGGGTATGCACTGGATCTTTATGACGCTGGCGATCACACAGATTGGTCTTACGGGCGTGGATTACGGCATTATGGCGGCGCTTTTTGCCGCGAACATGTCGCTTGGCGGATGTGATCTGGGCGTGTGTGTACGGTCGAAGCAGAAAGAGAAAAAGACGATGGCGGCCAGCGCCATGGTGACGGTACTGGTTACAGGTATTGCCGAGCCGTCCATCTTCGGTATATGCTTTAAGGAGAAAACGCCGATGATCGGCAATGTTCTGGGCTGTATGATCGCCGGTATCGTGCAGGGGATTCTGACGGTGCACTGTTACATTTTTACTTTTGCAAGCATGTCGTCCATTTTGATGTTCTACAGTGTGGATGAGGCGGGAAATCTGGTGAAGGCAATCATAATCGGAGTTGTCGCTTTTGTGGGCAGCTTTCTTATTACTCTTTTAGTATATCGGGATAAGGAAGAGAGACCGATATAAAGTACAGACGGGAAGAGGACACTATCTGCGGTGAGGGAATATAATGAAAAAGATCATGTTTTTTGAGGGCGATATTGAGACACAGGGGTATTTTTCGAGGCAGATTGCCGAGGCAATGCAGCAGCTTGGGCATGATGTTTTTATCTATGATCTGAGCAGCCCCTGGAGCAGCACGGAGAAATTTTTCCGCTTTTTTGAAAAAGGCAATACGGTGTTGATCAATTTTAATTTCCACGGCATGAGCGGAGAAGCCTTTTTTCTGGATGAAAATAATAAAATGATGTGGGACGCGCTTGACATACCGAGTTACAATATAGTTGTGGACCACCCGATGTACTACCATCATTTTCTGGAAAAAGTCCCAGGCAATTATCATCATATCAGTATAGACCGGAATCATGAAAAATATATGCGGCGGTTTTTTCCGGAGATTGTCAGGGGGCCGTATCTGCCGCTGGCGGGGACGGAGCTTTATCCGAATAAATCCAGTGTGCCGGTGACGTGCCGCAGATATGATGTCATGATGGTCGGCAACTATTGCGTGCCGAAGACTTTTGAGCGGTTTATCACCAGAATTGATGATGAGTATACGGCCTTTTATTATGGAATGATCGACGATCTGTTTGCCAACCCGCACAAGACGGTGGAAGAGGTGGCGGAGGCCCACTTGAGAGATGAGCTGGGAGAAGTGCCGGAAGAGGAATTGAAAAAGACGATGGCGGCGCTCACATTCATAGATTTGTATGTGCGGTATACGCTGCGGGGCAGGATTGTTCAGGAGCTGGTGGATGCGGGCATCAAGGTGCATGTATTCGGGGACGGATGGGACCAGCTGTCCTGCCGGCATGAGGAGAATCTGATCCTGATGAACAATCTGGATTCTGCAGGATGTTTAAAAAAGCTCTGTCAGGCGAAAATTTCACTGAATGTGATGCCGTGGTTTAAGGACGGGGCCCATGACAGGATCTTTAATTCAATGTTGAACGGCGCCGTTTGTTTGACGGACAGCAGCATATATTTGGACGGTATACTGCATGACAATGTGGATTGCAGTCTTTATTCCCTGAAAGAGATAGAGAAGCTGCCGGAAATCGCGGGGCAGCTGCTTACAGATCCGGACCGGATGCAGCAGATTGCGGACGAGGGATACCGTCTGGCCAAAGCCGGGCACACCTGGGCGCACAGGGCCGCGCAGCTGCATACACTGATAGAGAATACAGGAAATGAATAAGAAGGTTCATGTAAAATGAGACAGGCTTGAAAGGAAGGATACTTTGTATGGACTTTTTTGACAAACGGAGACAGAAGAGAAGAGAGCGTATTCAGAGATTGTACGAGAGGCAGAAAAGGCTCCGTGCGCTGCTGCGGGAGCATGGTTCGGACATTCTGAATTCGGAAAATTTCAAGGGGACGCGGCGGCATATCCAGCACGGCAATATGACGGTGTACAGCCATGTCATGAATGTGGCCAGGTACAGTCTTTTGCTGAACAAAAAGTTCCGGCTGGGCTGCAACAAGCACGATCTGATCAGAGGCGCTCTGCTGCACGATTATTTTCTCTATGACTGGCATGACAAGACACAGATTCCGCAGCGCAAGCGGCTGCATGGATTCTGGCATCCGGGCATCGCGCTGCGCAATGCGGAGAAGGAGTACAAACTTACCGACAGGCAGCGGGAGATCATTCGGAAGCATATGTGGCCTCTGTCTGTTGTGCCGCCCACTTGCAGGGAGGCGTGGGTGGTGACCACTGCGGACAAATACTGCTCTTTGATGGAGACGATCGGGCTGCACAAGGGGCATGGCGCGAAAGCGTCCTGACGGAAAAAGCGGGACAGACAAAAATGGATAAAAAGAGAAACGGGGCCGGGGCAGCGGCAAAAGAAAGCAGTTTGTATGCGCAGCTGTCCGCCTATTGCGGCAGCGATCATTATCCGTATCATATGCCGGGGCATAAGCGCAGCCGGGCAGCGGGCGGGATGGCGCAGTATTACGGGATCGATATCACGGAGATAGACGGTTTTGATAACCTGCATCATGCGGAAGGGATTCTGCAAAAGGCCCAGCAGCGGGCCAACAGGCTGTATGGAGAAGAAGGGACGGAAACCTTTTTTCTGGTCAATGGGAGTACCTGCGGTGTGCTGGCTTCTGTCATGACGGCTCTCAGGCGGGGCGGGGAAATCCTGATTGCGCGCAACTGCCATAAGTCGGTCTATCATGCCGCGATTCTGCAGGAGCTTCGGATTCATTATTATGAGCCGCCGGTACTTGAAGCGTATGGTATCTGCGGCGGTGTGGATGCGGAGGAAATAGAGCGCCTGCTCGGGGCATATCCGGACTGCGGGGCGGTTGTCATCACCTCCCCCACGTATGAGGGGATCCTATCCGATGTGCAGGCCGTGGCGGATGCGGTGCACGCGCGGCATAAGATCCTGATCGTGGATGAGGCCCACGGTGCGCATCTTGGGCTACATGAGTCTGTGCCGCCGGGAGCGTTGTTACAGGGGGCGGATCTGGTGATCCACAGCCTCCATAAAACATTGCCAGCCATGACGCAGACAGCGCTTCTCCACGTACAGGGAGAACGGGTTGACCGCGGCAGGCTGCGCAGATATCTGTCCATGCTGCAGTCCAGCAGTCCTTCCTATGTGCTGATGGCCAGCATGGATTCCTGTATCCGCTATGTGGAAACTCATGGTGCGGAGCGTTTTGCGTTTATGAAGCGTCAATACCTGTCTTTTTGTAAAAAAGTGGCAGGCTGCCGTCATCTGGAAATCGGAAATGCGGCAAATGCAGGGCAGATGAGCCATATAGCAGGCTGGGATATGGGCAAGCTGCTGATCTGCGTGAAGAATGGGGTGCTGAACGGCCGGCAGTTATATGACCTGCTGCGGGAGGAGTATCATCTGCAGATGGAGATGGCTGCGGAGTGTTATGTGCTGGCGATCATGACGATCATGGATACGGAGGAAGGCTGGCAGAGATTGGCTGCCGCATTATTGGAGATTGATGATAGGATAGAGAGAGGGGCGGTCACGATCACTGCGCGGCCGGCAGAGACAGGGGTGACGGCCGCACATATACCGGAGAACAGGACAGAGCAGCCCGTGCAGAAGAAAAAAGAATCGGAAGCGGAAGAAGCAGGACAGACGGCGGCCGAAGCCTATCTTGGAAAGCGGGAGGAAGTGCCGCTTGATGGTGCCGCGGGCAGAGTGGCAGCTGATTTTATCAATCTGTATCCGCCGGGGATACCGCTGATCGTACCGGGAGAAGTGGTGAGTGAAGCGCTGACAGAAGAGATCCGAAGATATATGTGCGCAGGGTTGCACGTGCAGGGTGTGACGGCGGAAGGGAAAATAGCGGTGACGCCGGACAGGTGCAGGTGACTGCGGCAGTTTGGTTTTCGGTTACGGAATTTGCACGAATGATTTGAAATTACGGCAAAAATGTGGCATTATTAAAGGAGAGACAATTATCGGTAAAAGGTATTTGGCACTATGGGAAAAATCGTATGCCTGATGGGCAGGAGCTCATCGGGAAAGGACACAATTTATAAAAAACTTTTGCAGCAGGATGAAGTGATCGTGGAAAATATTGTCCCATATACCACCAGGCCGATCCGGGCCGGGGAGAAGGACGGGGTGGAGTATCATTTTACGGACGAAGAGGGCTTTCAGAAGCTGCTTGGAGCAGGCAGTGTGATCGAGGCCAGGGCCTATCATACCCGTCTGGGATTATGGCGGTATTTTACAGTCGCGGATGAGAGAGTCGATCTGGAGCGGTGCTCTTACATGATGATCACTACACTGGAGGCATATGAGCAGATACAGAAATTCTACGGTGCGGACAGGGTGCTGCCGGTTTTGATCGAGCTGGATGACGGTATTCGGCTACAGCGGGCGCTGGATCGGGAGAAGGCGCAGGACCAGCCCAAATATGAGGAGATGTGCAGAAGATTTCTGGCAGATGCGGAGGATTTTTCAGAGGAGAGGATCAGGCAGGCGGGCATCGTAAAAAGGTTCTATAACAACGATCTGGAAGAGTGTCTGGAAGAAATAACCGGCTATCTAAGGGATAACATCTGACTTCTGGGTAGTAACGGTAACGGAGCAGGACAGAATAAGGGAAATGGACAATATGGTAAGAGGGGGAGGCGGCCGGCATGGATATTAAAGTCAATAATGTGCAGCAGGCGATGCCGGTAGAACAGACGGCGCAGCTGCAGGAGACGGACGGTACTTTCAAGTTCACGCTTGTCAGCAGGATCGAGGAGCAGGAGCTGCAGAATGCGCTTGCGAATATGATGGAGGAGATCACCCGGCAGGGTGATAAGCTGGCCAAGCACCGGGACATCAAGGATATGAAGCGATACCGGGCGCTGATCAAGGATTTCATGAATGAAGTAGTCAACCGCTCCCATGCTTTTTCCAGAGAGAATTTTCTGGACAGAAAGGGACGGCACAGGGTATACGGTATCATCCGTCTGATTGATGAAAATCTGGATCAGCTGGCACAGGAGCTGGTAAAAGACGAGCAGGACAATCTGGCTATTTTAAGTAAGATCGGGGAAATAAGAGGACTGCTGCTGGATATTTTCACGTAAGGATAATGGAGGAACGCAGTCAGTAGCAAATCAAAAAATACGGGATATGGCCGGAAGCATCGCTGTCCGGTTAAGGGACGAAAAACAGGGGAACAAAGAGACAGGTACAGTTGAGAAGATAAAGCGGGTGGGGTTATAGATGGCTAAATTTACGGATATAGTAGGACAGGAACAGCTGAAAGAACATTTACAGAATGCGATCGCCATGAACAAGGTTTCGCATGCGTATATCATCAATGGGGAGCGGAACGCCGGCAAGGAATTCATAGCGAAAGTTTTTGCGATGGCGCTGCAGTGCGAGAAGAAAGAGGTGGAACCCTGCGGGGAGTGTCATTCCTGCAAACAGGCGCTGAGCAATAACCAGCCGGATATCATTTATATCAGTCATGAGAAGCCCAATACGATAGGGGTGGAGGATATCCGGGCACAGATCAATAACGATATTGTGATCAAGCCTTACAGCAGTCCGCGCAAGATTTATATTGTCAATGAAGGGGAGAAAATGACGCCGCAGGCGCAGAATGCGCTCCTTAAAACGCTGGAGGAGCCGCCGGAGTACGCGGTGATTGTGATTTTGACGACCAATGTGGAGGCGCTGCTTCCTACGGTGCTCAGCAGATGTGTGGTGCTGAATATGAAGCCGGTGTCGGATGCGCTGGTGAAGAAATATTTGATGGAGCAGCTGGGGGTGCCGGATTATAAGGCCAATATCTGTGTGGCTTTTGCCAGAGGCAATATCGGCAAGGCAAAACTTCTGGCCAGCAGTGAGGAGTTTGAGAAAGTCAAGGACGAGGCGATCTCTTTGGTCAAAAACATCAATGATATGGAGATTCACGAGATCGTCAAGGCGATTAAGAAGATTTCCGAGTATAAATTCGATGTCAATGATTATCTGGATATTTTGATGGCCTGGTATCGGGACGTGCTCTTTTTCAAGGCTACCAAGGATGTGAACAGTCTGGTCTTCAAGGAAGAGATTCAACAGATCATGCGGGTGTCGGACAGAAGCACTTATGAAGGGATAGAGACGATCGTGAATGCGCTGCAGAGTGCAAAGAAGAGGCTGGAGGCCAATGTCAATTTTGATCTGACGATGGAACTGCTGCTTCTGGCGATTCAGGAGAATTAGGCAGTTTGGCCCGCGGTATGCGGGAATCTACAAATGGAGGTTGATAGATTATGATACGAGTGATAGGCGTGCGGTTTCGTACCGCCGGCAAGATATATTATTTTGCTCCGGGCAAATTGAATGTTAAGCGAAACGATCATGTGATCGTGGAGACGGCGCGGGGCATCGAGTACGGTACAGTGGTGGGCGAGCCGAAGGAGGAGCAGGATGACAAGGTAGTACAGCCGCTCAAATCGGTGCTGCGCATCGCTACGCCGAAGGATGACGAACAGGAAGCGGCCAATAAGCTGAAAGAAAAAGAAGCCTTTAAGATCTGTCTGGAGAAGATCAGGAAACATAATCTGCAGATGAAACTGATCGATGCGGAGTATACGTTTGACAATAACAAGGTGTTGTTCTATTTTACGGCGGACGGACGGATCGATTTCCGTGAGCTGGTGAAGGATCTGGCGTCTGTTTTCAAGACAAGGATCGAGCTGCGGCAGATCGGTGTCAGGGATGAGACAAAGATTCTGGGCGGCATCGGTATCTGCGGCAGACCTTTGTGCTGTCACACGCATTTGTCGGAGTTTGCGCCGGTGTCCATCAAGATGGCGAAAGAGCAGAATCTTTCGCTGAATCCGACCAAGATATCGGGTGTCTGCGGGCGTCTGATGTGCTGTCTGAAAAATGAGGAAGAGACTTACGAGGAATTGAACCGGAGGCTACCGAATGTGGGGGATTTCGTGACCACGGATGACGGGCATAAGGGGGAAGTCCACAGTGTGAATGTGCTGCGCCAGCTTGTAAAAGTGGTCGTGAATGTGGATGACGAGAAGGAGATCCAGGAGTACCGGGTGGATCAGCTTCGTTTTAAAAGGCGGCACGGCAAGAACCGCAAGATGGATGTCAATGAGGCGGAACTTAAGGAACTGGAGAAGCTGGAGAAGCAGGACGCTTCGAAGTCGAAGCTGGATGACAATTAAGGCGGACGGCTTAAGTGCGTTCCGGGTGAAATGCAGTGAAGTACAGTAAAATGTAAGGAATGAGTATGGTGTCGGAGAATGGAGTTTTTCTGAAGGAACATGAAAGGATTGATGATCTGGAGCGCAACGGTTATCGGATCATTCAGGATACGCACCGTTTCTGTTTCGGTATGGATGCGGTGCTGTTGTCCGGATTTGCCAGAGTTAAGGACGACGTCAGGGTGTTGGATCTGGGCACGGGAACCGGGATTATTCCGATTCTGCTGGAGGCGAAGACGAAAGCGGCGCATCTGACGGGGCTGGAGATTCAGGAGGACAGTGCGGATATGGCAAGGCGCAGTGTGCGTCTGAATGGTCTGCAGGAGAAGATTTCAATAGTGACTGGGGATATTAAAGAGGCAGGGAGTCTGTTTGACGCTGCTTCTTTTGACGTTATTACCAGTAACCCGCCATATATGACGGCGCAGCATGGACTGACCAACCCGGAGGATGCGAAGGCGATCGCGCGGCATGAGATCCTGTGTACGCTGGAGGATGTGATCGCGCAGGCGGCGAGACTGCTTCGCCCGGGCGGGAATTTTTTCATGGTGCACAGGCCGTTTCGGCTGGCGGAGATCATGGTGCTTTTGCGGGCGTACAGGCTGGAACCGAAGCGGATGCAGCTGGTGCATCCGTTTGTGGACAAGGAGCCGAATATGGTGTTGATTGAGGCGAACCGGGGCGGAAAACCGCGGATGACGGTGGAAAGGCCGCTGATCGTGTATCGGGAACCCGGGGTCTATATGGAGGAGATTTATGAGATATATGGTTATTAAAGAGCGGGAGGCTTTGCGCTTTTGAACTGCCTGTATCTTAAAAAGATATATTATCGGTGGATAAACAGATAAACAGAGGAGAAAGGTTCGAGGGATCGGATCAGGGAGAAGCTATGAAAAGCGGTAGAAGATATGTGCGGAAAGATTTTGTGGCGGTGGCGCTGGCAGTCTGCTTTATGTGCTGTGGATGTGGCAATGGGCAGGAGGAGGCGCTGGCTGATACCGTGATCGGAGGAGACGCGGAGACCGGCGGCGGTTCGGAAGATACGGCAGAGGAGAGTGTGAACGGGACAGAGGCCGGCGGCAGTACGGAGGATGCATCAGTATCTGGTTCTGAGGCTGAGGGAGCGGAAGACAAAGATGCGGAGACGATAGAAAATGGTGTCAGCGGTAATGCGTTGGCGTCAGGGGGAGAAGAAGGCGGCGCAGCTGCAGCAGAAGGGGCAGAAGGGGCGGAGACGCCGCGCAGGGAGCCCGTTAAGGTCAAAGGGATCTATGTGAGCGGTCCGGTGGCGGGGATCGCCAGGATGGACGAGTTGATCGAACTGGTGGATCAGACGGAGTTAAATGCTGTTGTCATTGATATCAAAAACGATGAGGGCAAAGTGACTTATGATATGCAGTCGGAGCAGGTGCTGGAGATCGGGGCCAGCGTAAATTATATATCGGATATTGAGGCGCTGGTGACAAAATGCAAAGAGAAGAATATTTATCTGATCGCCCGCATCGTGGCGTTCAGGGATCCGTATCTGGCGGAACAGAAGCCGGAATGGGCAGTGCATACGAAGGAAGGAGCTGTTTTCCGGGATAAGAGCGGCCTTGCGTGGGTGAATCCGTATGAGAGAGGGGTCTGGGATTATCTGGTGGAGATCGCGTCGGAAGCGGCGGCGGTCGGCTTTGACGAGGTGCAGTTTGACTATATCCGGTTTTCTACGGATGTAAAAGCGGATGAAGTGGATTACGGGCCGGAGGCTGAGACGGTCGGTAAGATTGATATCATAACGGAATTTACGCAGTATATCTATGAGAAGTTAAGGCCGCTGGGGGTGTATGTGGCGGCGGATGTGTTCGGTACGGTGATCGAGAATGAGACGGATCAGCAGATCGTGGGGCAGGATTATGTGAAAATGGCGGAATATCTGGATTATATCTGTCCGATGATCTATCCTTCTCATTACAGAAACGGCTCATATGGGATCGCGGTGCCGGATGCGGATCCCTATCATACGATCTACGGGGCGTGTTCTGCTTCCGTACAGGAGCTGGAGGCGCTTCCGGAGAAAAACCGCGCGCATGTGCGTGCGTGGCTGCAAAGTTTTACGGCCAGCTGGGTGCCGGGACATATCAGCTATGGGCCGCAGCAGATACGGGCACAGATCAAAGGGGCCTATGATGCGGGGTATGACGAGTGGATCCTGTGGAATGCGGCGGTGAAGTACCAGCGGGATTCCCTTTTGACGGACGAGGAGGCTGAGGCGGAACGGCAGCAGTGGGAGACGGAGAAGGAGACTAAGAAGCAGGAAGCAGCGGCGGAAGAGACGGCAGAAGAACAGGGAGAAGTGGCGCAGGAAGAGACGGCAGGAGAACAGGGAGAAGCGGCGCAGGAAGAGACGGCAGGACAGCAGGGAGAAGCGGCGCAGGAGAAGGTGGCGGAACAGCAGGAACAAGTACCGCAGGAAGAAACGCCGCAGGATAAGACAGCAGGGACGGTGCCGGAAGGCATAGCAGGGCAGCCGACAGGTACAGATGCGGATGCATCGACAGGACAGCAGGCGGTTACAGCGCAATAGCAGCATATAGAGGTATCGGTGCGGTATGGCAGAGGATGCGCCGGAGGCAGCAGCAGAACAAGAGAAGACCGCAGGAGGAAGGAAGATGACGGGAATGTTATATTTGTGTGCGACTCCCATCGGGAATCTGGGGGACATGACGCCGCGGGTGGTGGAAACGCTGCGGGAGGTGGATCTGATCGCGGCGGAGGATACGCGCAACAGTATCAAACTGCTCAATCATTTTGAAATTAAGACTTCTATGACCAGCTACCATGAATATAATAAAGTAGAAAAGGCAGACTATCTTGTGGCGCAGATGCAGCAGGGAAAGAATGTGGCGCTTGTCACGGACGCGGGGACGCCGGGGATCTCGGATCCGGGGGAAGTGCTGGTGGCGAAATGCCATGAGGCTGGGATCGCGGTGACCTCTCTTCCCGGAGCAGCGGCCTGCATCACGGCGCTCACGCTGTCGGGACTCAGTACGCGCAGGTTCTGTTTCGAGGCTTTTCTGCCGGCGGACAAGAAGGAGAAGGCGGCGATTCTGGAGGAGTTAAAGGAAGAATCGAGGACGATCATACTTTATGAAGCGCCGCATCATCTGGTGCGGACGCTGGGGGAACTGGCAGAGGCGTTGGGAAACCGGCGGCTGACGCTTTGCCGGGAATTAACGAAGAAGTTCGAGACGGTGCTGCCGACTACGATCGAGGGAGCCCTTTCGCTGTATGAAAAGGAGGAACCGCGGGGAGAGTATGTGCTGGTGATCGAGGGCAAGAGCCTTTTGCAGAAGCGGGAGGAGGTGCGGGAATCGTGGCTCAGTATGAGCATTGAGGAGCACATGGCATACTACACAGAGACGGGTTTGGATGAAAAAAGCGCCATGAAGCAGGTAGCAAAGGACCGCGGAGTGCCAAAAAGAGAGATTTATCAACATTTATTAACAAAGTGAATTGACAAAATGCAGAAAACCCGTAAAATTAAGGTTGACAAACATAGTAACAGATAATATACTTTGAATGTCAAACTATTTTATTAACGGGGAAAAGGAGAGCAGAGAAATGTTAGAGAGAGTTATCGAGATTATTCAGGAGCAGTTAAATTTAGAAGGAGTGGAAATCACAGAGGATTCTTCTTTCAAGGATGATTTGGGCGCTGACTCTTTAGACTTATTTGAGCTTGTGATGGCTTTTGAGGAAGAGTATGGTGTTGAGATTCCTTCTGAAGACTTAGAGCAGATCACGACAGTAGGCGCTGTGATCGAATATATGAAGAGCAAAGGCGTAGAGGCATAGGCGGCAGCATGAAGACTAAGATTACAGAACTTCTGGGGATCGAATATCCGATCATCCAGGGCGGTATGGCGTGGGTTGCCGACTATCATCTCGCGGCGGCTGTTTCGGAGGCAGGCGGACTCGGGATCATCGGGGCGGGCGGCGCTCCGGCGTCTTTTGTCAGGGAGCAGATCCAGAAGACGAAAGAACTGACGAAGAAGCCTTTCGGTGTAAATGTCATGCTGATGAATCCGGAAGCGGACGGGATCGCCAGGGTCATTGTGGAAGAGGGTGTTCCGGTAGTCACTACCGGGGCGGGTAATCCGGGTAAATACCTGGCTTCGTGGAAAGAAGCCGGTATCAGGGTGATTCCGGTGGTTGCCAGTGTGGCGCTGGCCAGGATGATGGAGCGTGCCGGTGTGGATGCGGTGATTGCAGAGGGCACGGAGTCCGGTGGACATATCGGAGCTGCCACGACCATGACGCTTGTGCCGCAGGTAGTGGATGCGGTGAAGATTCCTGTGATCGCGGCGGGCGGCATTGCGGATGGCAGAGGCTTTGCGGCGGCTATGATGCTGGGCGCGGAGGCTGTGCAGATGGGCACAAGGTTTGTAGTTGCCAAAGAGTCCATCGTACATGATAATTATAAGAAGAAGATTCTGGCGGCCAAGGATATCGATTCGGAAGTAACGGGCACAAGCCACGGACATCCGGTTCGTCAGCTGCGCAATAATATGACCAGAGAGTACCTGAAATTGGAGAAGGCCGGAGCGCCTTTTGAGGAATTAGAGCATCTGACACTGGGAGCGCTGCGCAAGGCAGTGGTGGAGGGTGATACTGTCAATGGTACGCTGATGGCCGGACAGATTGCGGGCATGATCAAGGAAGAGATGACCTGCGCAGAGATGATTCAGGAGATTATGAAGCAGGCAGAGAGCTTGTTAAAATAAGAATGTGAGCAAATTTGACAGGGTTTGCCCATGGGCAGACCCTTTTTCAGAGGCAGATACTTTGAATTTCAAAGTATTGAGCAGTATAGAAATACAGGTAGAACAGAAGGAAAAGTACAGTGTAAATTCAGGGCGGTTTGAACTTGAAAATTTGAAGCAGTGCACAAAGAGTGCACGGAAAAGGGGATATTATGGGAAAAACGGCATTTATGTTTCCGGGGCAGGGCGCCCAGTATGTGGGGATGGGAAAGGATTTCTATGAACAGATTCCTGTGAGCAGAGAGATGTTTGAACTGGCGGGTAAGGCCAGTGGACTTGACGTGGTGTCTCTTTGTTTTGAGGAGAATGAGCAGATCAATATTACAGAGTACACGCAGATCGCCATGCTGGCGACAGAGGTGGCGATGTTAAAAGCAATAGAGGAAAAGGGATTTAAGCCGGATGTGACGGCAGGTTTGAGTCTGGGTGAGTACGGTGCGCTGGCGGCCAGCGGCGTGATGAGCGCGGAAGACGTATTTAAGGTGGTGCGCAAGCGCGGGATTTATATGCAGGAGGCCGTGCCGAACGGCGGCGCCATGGTGGCGGTGCTGGGACTGGATACGGCAGTGATCGAGAAGATCTGTGAGGAGACGGAAGGCTTCGTGTCCATCGCAAACTATAACTGTCCGGGGCAGATCGTCATTACCGGCGAAGAGGGTGCAGCGCAGGCGGCGGTGGAGAAGCTGACGGCAGCAGGCGCTAAGAGATGCGTGCCCTTGAAGGTCAGCGGACCCTTCCACTCTCCGATGCTGGCAGGCGCCGGGGAGAAACTGGCGGCAGAGCTGGAGCATGTTACGATAGGGGAGATCAGGATTCCCTATATTGCCAATGTGACCGCAGATTATGTGACGGACAAGGCTGAGGTAAAGCCTCTTTTGGAAAAACAGGTGTCTTCTTCCGTGCGCTGGCAGCAGACGGTGGAGCGGATGATCGCAGACGGGGTGGATACTTTCGTGGAGATCGGGCCGGGAAAGACATTGTCCGGGTTTATGCGCAAGATCAGCAGGGACGTAAAGGTTGTAAACGTAGAGAAAGTGGAAGACCTGGAGAAACTGCAGGAACTGATGGCATAAGGATTTTAGTAGAAAGACACAATATGGATCGGAGGAGTATATGTTACAGGGAAAAGTGGCGCTGGTGACGGGAGCCGGCAGAGGAATCGGACGGGAGATCGCCCTGACGCTGGCAGAGTACGGTGCGGATGTGATCGTAAATTATAACGGATCGAAAGAAAAAGCGGAAGAAGTGGTCGCGGAGATTGCCGGGATGGGCAGGAAGGCTGTGGCGGTGCAGTGCAGCGTGGCGGATTTTGAGGCCTGCGGACAGATGATCACGGATATGCTGGCGGCTTTCGGGCATATTGATATTCTGGTAAACAATGCCGGGATTACGAAGGACAATCTGATGATCAAGATGACGGAAGAGGATTTCGATGCGGTCATTGATACGAACCTGAAAGGGACTTTTAACACGATCAAGCATATATACCGGCCGATGATCAAACAGAGGGCGGGACGGATCATCAACCTGTCCTCCGTGACGGGTGTGCTGGGCAATGCGGGACAGGCCAATTACGCGGCTTCCAAGGCGGGCGTGATCGGTCTGACAAAGTCCATGGCAAGAGAGCTGGCCAGCAGGAATATTACGGTCAATGCGGTGGCGCCGGGTTTTATTGATACAGACATGACGCAGGCGATGACGGATGCGGCAAAGGAAGCGACACTGGCACAGATTCCGTTAAAACGTGTGGGCACGCCCAGGGATATTGCGGAGACGGTGGCGTTTCTGGCAAGCGACAGGGCGGCCTATATTACCGGGCAGGTCATTTCCGTGGACGGCGGCATGGCGATGTAAGGCAATTACGAGGATCATGCGGAAGGCAGGATAGAGGGTGTGATCGCCGCAGCAGTGGTTCGGAAGAAACGGGCGCTGCATCTTTGGCGGTCAGATCAGGAACGGCCGTGTAAGGATATGCCGGAAAACTTGAAAATATGGTATGCATGTGTATGGCGATACAGGCACAGGGCGAAAAGGAAACAGAATCAGGAAAGAAAACGGAGGCAGATATGAGCAGAAGAGTAGTAGTAACGGGTATGGGTGCGATCACGCCGATCGGACTGAGTGTCGACGAGTTCTGGGCCGGCATTCGGGAAGGTAAAATCGGTTTTGACAGGATCACCAGATTTGATACGGCGGATTATAAATGCAAACTGGCGGCGGAAGTCAAGGGCTTTGCAGGAAAGGACTATATGGATTTCAAAGCGGCTAAGCGGATGGAGCTTTTCTCTCAGTACGCGGTGGCGGCGACAAAGGAAGCCATGGAGGATGCGGGACTTGATATGGAGAAGGAGGATCCCTGGCGTGTGGGTGTGTCTGTGGGATCCGGGACGGGTTCCCTGCAGGCGATAGAGCGTTCCCACAGCAGAATGTTGGAAAAAGGGCCGGGCAGGATCGAGCCGCTTTTTGTGCCGCTGACGATCTCCAATATGGCGGCCGGCAACGTGTCGATCCAGTTTGGGCTAAGAGGCAAGAGCATTAATGTGGTGACGGCCTGCGCTACGGGCACAAATTCCATCGGTGAAGCGTTCCGTGCCATTCAGTACGGGGACGCCGAAGTGATGATCGCGGGCGGCACGGAGGGCAGCATCTGTCCTATCGGTGTGGGCGGTTTTTCGGCGTTGACGGCGTTGTCGACCAGTGAGGATCCGCAGCGGTGTTCGATTCCTTTTGACAAGGAGCGGGGCGGCTTCGTGATGGGAGAAGGGGCGGCTGTGGTAGTATTGGAAGAGATGGAGCACGCCAAAGCGAGAGGCGCAAAAATCTATGCGGAGGTGGCCGGTTATGGCTGCTCTTCCGATGCTTATCATATCACTTCGCCGGCGGAAGACGGCGCCGGGGCGGCCAAAGCCATGGAGTACGCGGTGGCGGATGCGGGTCTTGCAAAGGAAGATATCACGTATATCAATGCGCACGGGACGGGCACGCATCACAATGACCTGTTTGAGACGAGAGCGATCAAGTTACTGTTCGGCGATCATGCAAAGAATATCAAGATCAATTCCACCAAATCCATGGTGGGCCATCTGCTGGGTGCGGCGGGCGCCATCGAGTTTGTGACGTGTGTGAAAGAGATCGAAGAAGGATATATTCACAGAACAGTAGGTTACGAGGTGCCGGACGAGGAGCTGGATCTGAACTACTGTAAGGAGGCATATACGGAGGACGTGGAGTATGCACTGTCCAATTCGCTGGGGTTTGGCGGACACAATGCCAGCCTTCTGGTGAAGAAATATCACGGATAGATTGGGAATACTCGAAATACGGATATTTTCCGCAGGATGTAGAAGATTGGTGACAGCAGAGTGAAAAGCTGGATAAGGCATGGCGAAAATCATGCCGAAGGAGGAGATAAGATGTCACTTATGACGGCGAAGGAAATTATGAAAATCATTCCCCACAGGCAGCCTTTTATGCTGATCGACACGATTGAGGAGTTGGAGGAAGGCAAGCGGGTTGTGGCGAAAAAGTGCGTATCCTATAATGAACCCTTCTTTGCGGGACATTTTCCGCAGGAGCCGGTGATGCCGGGTGTGCTCATCGTGGAGGCGCTGGCCCAGACGGGAGCGGTGGCGATCTTGAGCCAGTCGGAGTATAAAGGGAAAACGGCATATTTCGCGGCGATCAATAACGCGAAATTTAAGGGAAAAGTGGTGCCGGGCGATGTGCTGACGCTGGAGACGGAGATCATTAAGATCAAGGGGCCCATCGGTGTGGGCGCGGCGAAAGCGTATGTAGACGGGAAACTGGTGACACAGGCGGAACTGACCTTTGCGATCGGGGAAGCTTAAATTGTGACGCTTCGGAATGAGGAAAGGATGTTAGAAGGGCAAAGCGGATGGGAATTGTAAAACCTCTTGTAATAGGAGATCTGGTGGCGAAGGTTCCTTTGATTCAGGGCGGCATGGGCGTGGGCGTGAGTTTGTCCTCTCTGGCCGGCGCAGTGGCGGCGGAGGGCGGGATCGGCGTGATCTCGACGGCGCAGATCGGGTACAGGGAGCCGGATTTTGATACGGATCCCATCGGCGCCAATCTGCGTGCCATAGGGACAGAGATCCGGAAAGCGCGTGAGATCGCAAAGGGCGGTATTCTGGGCGTCAATATTATGGTGGCCACGAGAAAATACGAGGAATATGTGAAAGCGGCTGTGGAAGCGGGCATCGATCTGATTATTTCCGGTGCGGGACTGCCCATGGAGCTGCCGAAGCTGGTGGGAACTGCGAAGACAAAACTGGCTCCTATCGTGTCCAGCGTAAAGTCAGCACAGGTGATCCTGCGCTACTGGTGGAAAAAGTATACGAGGCTGCCGGATGCGGTGATCATCGAAGGACCGCTGGCCGGCGGGCATCTCGGCTTTCACAGGGAACAGCTTGACGATATCGAAGCGCTTCATTATGATGAAGAAGTACGGCAGATCATTCAGAAAGTGGAAGAGACCGCGGCGGAGCATGACGCGAAGATTCCGGTAATCATGGCCGGCGGTGTCTATAACCGTGAGGATATGGAGCGCTATCTGGAAATGGGCGCGGACGGCGTGCAGGTGGCGACGCGGTTCGTGACCACCTATGAATGTGATGCGTCGGATGCATACAAACAGAGTTACATTGATGCGAAGAAAGAAGATATTGTTATCGTACAGAGTCCGGTGGGGATGCCGGGAAGAGCGATTCTGAATCCTTTTATGAAAAGGGCGAAGGAGGGGCGGATTCCGCACGGAAGATGTCATCTCTGCATCAGTACCTGCAAGCCGGAAGAGACGCCTTACTGCATCACGGATGCGCTGGTCAATGCGGTGAAGGGCAAGACCGGAGAAGGACTTTTGTTCTGCGGGGCGAATGCTTACCGGGCTACGAAACTGGAGCATGTGAGGGATATCATGGAGGAGTTTCGGCCTGTTAAATAAATCGATGAGTTGTGAGGGAGAAGATGAGAGCGAGAATTATAGGAACAGGCAGCTGTCTGCCTGCAACTATCGTGACAAATGATGATTTATCAAAGATTATGGATACTTCGGACGAGTGGATCAGCAGCCGCACGGGCATCAGAGAGCGTCATTTGGTGAAGGAAGAGACGACTGCCGGTATGTCCTCCGAAGCGGCAAGGCGCGCCATGGAGGATGCGGGTGTGTCGGCAGAGGAGATCGATCTGATCATTGTAGGCACTTTATCGGCGGATCATGTGACGCCCTCCTGTGCGTGCGAAGTGCAGGCACAGATCGGAGCGGTGAATGCAGTGGCGTTCGATATCAACGCGGCCTGCGCAGGCTTTATGTTTGCCTTAAACATTGCGAATGCCTATCTACAGACGGGTGTTTATAAGACGGCGCTGATCCTGGGGGCGGAGACACTGTCCAGGATCATGGACTGGAACGACAGAAGTACCTGCGTCCTGTTCGGCGATGGCGCCGGGGCGGCAGTCGTGCGCGCGGAAGAGGGAACGGCGGGATTACTTGCCTTTGACCAGGGATCCGACGGGATAAAAGGCGGCGTGCTGGCCTGCAGAGGACGTTCCAATAACAATCCGCTGGTGGAGACGTCGAAGGAATATTCGTATGTGCATATGGACGGGCAGGAGGTCTATAAGTTTGCGGTGACGGCGGTGCCTCATTCTTTGCAGAGGACGATCCGGGCGGCCGGGCTTGCGGTGGAAGAGATCGAGTATTTTGCACTGCATCAGGCGAATATAAGGATTCTGCAGTCGGTGGCAAAGCGGCTTAAGGTGGCGGAGGATAAATTCCCCATCAGTCTGGATCACTGCGGGAATATATCGGCGGCCAGTGTGCCGATCCTGCTGGATGAGATGAACCGGAAGGGACTTTTGAAGCCGGGGATGAAGATTGCGTTGTCCGGATTTGGCGGCGGGCTGACGTGGGCTTCGGCGGTGATCGAGTGGTAAAAGCATTTTTTGCTTTCTATTTTGCCTTTTATGGTAAAGCGGCGGGAAAGCAGAGGCGTGGAGTTTTTGTTTGCGCTGCAGAACAGGGATGATTCTCTCGCGGGAGGCATATTGATCAGCAGTGCCGCATACATTATTTTAATAAAAAATGGAGAAACAGCATGTATAGGCCATATTATGAAGGGTATTCTTTCATTGCACGACGGCAGGTACATGCTCTTTTTAATTTATGCTGAATTATATCTGGGCTTTTATGATCTTGATCGGAGTGGTGTATGGGGCGATAGCCGGGAAGATGGCGGAAGTGACCAATGCCGCTCTGGATTCCGCCGGAGACGCAGTATCATTGTGTATTACGATGATCGGTGTGATGGCTTTGTGGGTGGGACTCATGGAGATCGCACAGAAGTCAGGCCTGATCGCGAAACTGACCCGCGGGATACAGCCTTTTATCAGATTTCTGTTTCCGCGGATTCCCGAGGGACATCCGGCCAGGGAGTATATCGCGACGAATCTGATCGCAAATGTGCTGGGGCTGGGGTGGGCCTGCACGCCAGCGGGGTTAAAGGCGATGGAGGAGCTGGCGAAGCTGGAGGCGGAGAGGGGGACGCCGGGGTATTTGGCGGGAGACGGCAAAAACGGTGGAAAAACGCCAGATACTTTGGCGTCCATGGAACAGGTGGGACGAAAGAAGGAGCGGATTGCCAGTAATGAGATGTGTACGTTTTTGATTTTGAATATCTCTTCGCTGCAGCTTATTCCCGTTAATATGATTGCTTACAGGCAGCAGTACGGGAGCGTGAACCCGGCGGGGATTATCGGGCCGGCGATTGTGGCGACGTTTGTGAGTACGGCTGTGGCGGTCTTATATTGTAAAATAATGGATAAAAGCAGGTAATGTAAAGTTTATGGTTCTTATCATATTCTTAACAGAGGTAAAGTGTTTGCCAGAAAATACATGGAATAGATGATTTATATATTTCGTGCAAAATGTCAATTGTATTCGCTTCTTATTTTTGGTAGTATTATACAAAACATATTGTGTTTTATTCTAAAAATATAGAAACAAATTTATATACATAATAAAAATGAAAATATTGAGGTGTTTATGCCGAAATTAGAATACAATGAACATTATTTTGGAACTGCAAATCCCCATATATATGGTAACGATGAGTTGCGAGAACCACAAATACAGGGATATTATAAGGTATATGAGCATTTTATTGTAAGAAACAAAAAGAATACACATGCAATCGTTGTACTTCCGACAGGAGTCGGAAAAACTGGTTTAATGGGGTTGCTGCCATTTCATATTTGCGAGGGCAGATCATTAATAATCACGCCTCAGCTTACAATTAAAGATACTGTAGTTGATTCGTTAGATCCAGAGAATCCGGAAAGTTTTTGGTATAAAAGAAAAATATTTGATAGGATTGATGAAACCCCCACTTTGGTAGAGTTTTCGGGCGGTATGAAAAATGAGATTTTAGATGCAGCAAATATAGTAGTTTTAAATATCCATAAATTACAGGCAAGGCTTACAAAATCGCCTTTGAACTATTTGCCTAAAGATTATTTTGATATGATTATTATTGATGAGGCACACCATTCAACTGCAAATACATGGGTTGAAACTATTAATCATTTCGACAAAGCAAAAATTGTCAAATTGACTGGAACGCCAATTCGAACGGATGGCGTGGAGTTGGCTGGCGAACTGGTGTACAAATATAAATTAAGCCAGGCTATGGCAAAAGGGTATGTTAAATCTCTTAGAAATATAGAATATATACCAGAGCAGTTACTACTGACAATTGATAAAGACGAAACAAAACAATATACTGTGGAACAGTTATTAGAGTTAGGATTACGTGATGAGGATTGGATAAGGCGTTCGGTAGCTTTTTCCAAGGAGTGTTCAGAAAGCGTTGTAAAGGAGAGCATTAAGCTATTAGAGAATAAAAGAAGAGACACATCTAAAGTTCCTCATAAAATTATAGCAGTGGCATGTAGTATTGATCATGCAGAAGAAATAAAACAACTATACATAGAAAATGGGTACAGGGCAGAAGTTATACATAGTAAGCAAATGCCAGAAAAACAAGATGAAACAAAGCAAAATATAGAAAATCATCGTTTAGATGTTATCATCCATGTGGCAATGCTTGGTGAGGGTTATGACCATCCCTACCTTAGTATTGCAGCTATATTTAGACCATTTAGAAGTGAACTTCCATATGAGCAATTTATAGGTAGAGTTTTAAGGGTCATTCCAGAGGAGGAAGTTGAGAAAACAGATGATAATATAGCGGATATTGTATCGCATCATAATTTGCAATTAGCAGACCTTTGGGAAAAGTATAAAGTAGAGCTACAAGAAAGCGAAGTAATTAAACATTTACAAGAAGAAAATTTTTTGGATGATAGCGGTAATCCGTCCGAAGGAAATTCTTCAGGAACAAGTGCAGATATAATACCGCTTGGGCTTGCAAAAGAACAAGGAACGGGTACTTTAACGACAGATACATATCTAAACACTGAACTAATAAAAAAACAAAAAGAGGAAGAGAAGAAGCAAAAAGAAAGTATTGATAAATTGCAGGAATTGCTTCACATTGACTACGAACAGGCACTGGCGATCTATAACCAAACAAGGACTAAAGATACTGCATTATTTAAACGTCCGGATTTGTATTTTGCTAACAGGAAGAAAAGTCTTGATGATCAGATAAGGGAGATATTAGTTCCGCAATTAATTACTAGGTTTCATATAAATCAGTCAGAAAAGAATTTAGCAAATTGTCGCTTGTTTCATGGAAAATATGCTTGGATAAAAACTAAAGCATCTGATAATGGAGCGATGTTGGCTATGTATTTTAACACATATTTACGGAATACAGTTGGAAAGAAACGCGAAGAATGGAAAGTGACAGACTTTGATATAGCTTTTGAAAAGCTGATGATTGCAGAAGAATTTGTTGAAAAGGTATTGAGTGAGTATTTACATTTAGATAATGACGATTGATGATTTAGGAGGAACAGTTATGGATGCTTACATTAAGAAAATTTATGATATGTTATATTCCCCAATTATATCACCCTATAATTTATTGGAAAATGCAAAGCTTGATAATTACAGTTATGTGAAATATTATAAAAATAAAATAGGGTTAGTAGCTGAAATGCAATGTGTAATTCCAGGTGAAGGTGAGAGGGTATTTTTTTACCAGTTTGATAAAAAAGATTATTTACAAGTAATTTATGAAGGAACAATTGAAAAAAGGAACATTATATTCTCCAGAGAAGAAGCAGTACTTTCAGCTAAAGAGGAGTATTTTTCAAATAAATCAATATTTGAGGATGTTTGTTAATTTAAAGAGCATTTCGGCTAATAATCTGAAATGCTCTTTTCTATATTGGAAGAAGATACAATTTGAAACAAGATTTTTTCTGAAATTGATTTTGGAGGAAATACTTTGAGTGAAAGCGAATTGATTGGGAAGGTACATTCAGCAGTTTATCACCAATGCCAACAGCGGGGATATGCAACTCCTGTTGACGTGCTTATTGATGTGGGGGTGTTGCCAAAACAGAGATATGAGGATTGGCGTTATGGGAAAGTTCCATATTTAGAACAGGTTTGTACTTGTAATCTCAAAAAACTTTCTTTTATTATGAGCCAGATTCGGAAGTATGCAGCGAAATCAAATTTGAAACCGTCTTTTTGCTATTATAAGCAATGGGAAACAAAAAAGAAAGGCGGACGGGGAAGAAAACCGATAATCCCGCTTCGGTTTAGTAAAAGCGGCAAGGGAGATATTGAGAGGGCATATGCTACGCACTTTTTAGATGCGAAGCGGATAGAACAGATCAAGCAGAGCAAAAAGGCAAGTCAGGATATGGTGGAGTCACCAGAGGACAAGTTGAGCCGGGAAAGGGAATATTTGTAAGCTGGTGGCGTAAATATAAGAAAAAAGGGCAGAAAACGACATAAAATCCCCTATTTTAAAAATTTTTTGTTACCATTCACAGCCATTTTAATTTCTGATGTTTAATGAATTCCCGGTTCTTTCTGAACTTTGGGTATTCGCATATTCTCAGATTTTGCTACAAGCCACCAAATTGTCTTAGTAAATCAAAATGAGAATAACGGAGTTACCCAAACATCAGAAAGAACCGAATTCCCATTGGGGCTTTTTTATTGGCATAATGCAGTGCTTTTGGTGGCTTTATTTATTGATAAATACAGCCACTATATATTGACTTTTTGTAGTGGTTGCAATATAATGTATATATAGCCACTATTGAAAGGAGAAAACGTTATGCCTACTATTGTTAAACACTTCGATAAAAAATCAGGAAAGACCCGGGTTTACGAATCTACTCCCCACTATGACCCTGTTACCAAGCAATCAAGACCGAAGAGGAAATATCTTGGTACCCTCGATCCCGAAACAGAGGAATTGATCCCCTCTTCCGGTCGCAGGGGCAGAACAGCATCTTCGAAAAATGTTACCACCACGGAAGAAGATACTGCTTCTGCAAGGAACAGAGATTTTCAAAAAATCATTTCCGAGAAAGAAACACAAATCGCCTCTTTACAGTCTGAGGTGAAAACCCTAAAAGCTACTGTCAGGGCATATGAAAAAGTATGCACTTCTATCTCCAATACTTTAAGAAAGGCCCCTGTGATCTATGATTAAATATACCGGCGATCTGCGCTGTGACTTTGAAAAAGCAACGGCAGAAATCACGAAACTCAAAGACCGCATCGTGGGATACCAGGAGCAGATAGCTTCACTACGGGCTTCAGTTAAGAGCCTTAAGCAGTCCAACGATTTCCATAAAAAGAATTATCAGGAATCCCTCGCTGAAAAAGATGCCATTATCAAGGAACTGCAGAACCGTCTTGCCCATGCGGAGGCTCTCCTTAACCATGATGGCAGCAATACCGGTACCCCAACATCGCAGACACCGATAAATAAAAACAAGGTTATCCCAAACTCCCGCCGCAGTTCAGGCAGGAAGAAAGGCGGACAGCCTGGACATCCCAAAGCAGCCCTTGAAGCGCCGGAGGAATCTGAGATCACAGATACCGTCGGGCACCCATTACAGGACGATGAATGCTGTCCAAAATGCGGGCTTACAGACTGCGTCCCAACCGGCGAGTCCGAAGTTAAATTTGAATACGATGTACGCATTAAAGTCGTTAAGATCAAACACGAATTCTTTTATTACGAATGCAGCAACTGCGGCACTGTATTCCGGTCACAGATACCCCCAAACCTCAAGGAGAAGGTTCAGTATGGCAGCGGATTGCAGGCTTTTGCTTTATCACTCACAAATACCGTCAATGCTGCTATGAACAAAGCATCCATGTTTCTTGCCGGAATCACCGGCGGTGAATTAATGCCCTGTGAGGGATACATTGCGAAACTCCAGGCCCGTGCCGCAAATGGGCTCCGCCAGTTTCGCCAGGATCTGAAGCTTGTCCTGATCACAAGAAAGATCGTTTACTGGGACGACACGGTCATCTTCATGCTTGCGCAAAGAGCATGTTTCCGATTTTATGGAGACGAGTCTATTGCCTACTATACAGCGCATGCACACAAAGACATGGAAAGCCTTGATGACGACAATGTACTGAATCTCCTGACATCGGATACCAAAACCATGCACGACCATAACACCGTAAACTACAATGAAAAGTACAGCTTTGAGAATATCGAGTGTAATCAGCATCTTCAGCGTGACTGCCAGAAGAATACGGATGATACCTGCCATCAATGGTCTGATGATCTGAAAAAGCATATCAGCGCAACCATCAAGGATCGCAATGATGCCATAGCCCGGGGCGAGGATTCTTTCAGCGAAGCCTGCATAAACGAGTTTCATCATAAAATAGATGAATACCTTAAAAACGGATGGAATGAAAATGAGTCTGATCCAAACAACTACGGGGCATCCTTTGAGCGGACTCTGCTTACCAGAATTGCCCAATACCGCAGAAACTATTTCCTGTGGGTTGAGGATTTCAGTCTGCCGACCACCAATAATCTCAGTGAACGCGGGCTTCGAGGTGTAAAATCCCACATGAAAATATCGGGACAGTTTGAATCAGAGACAGCGGCCGATAACCATGCGCTCAACCGAACATACATCGAAACCTGCCGTCGTAATGGCATAAATGAAATCGATGCGTTGCAACGATTATGCGAGGGGAATCCTTATACGGTTGCCGAAATCTTCTCGGTCTAATCTTCCTAAAAACACATCAGAACATTGAAAGCGGTGTTACAGCTCCGCTTTGTTTGTCGTTCCATCAAATCGACTGTGAATAGTAACAATTTTTTCACTGTTTTTTCATTTTTAGGGCTTGACACCTATTTGCAGGTTTGCTAAGTTTGTACCGAATTCGGTACAATTGTAGTTATACCGAGTTTGCAGACCCCAATCCCTTATGGCACAAGGACTTCTCCCTTTAATTCGGTATAATATTTTTCTCGGCATAACCCGGTAGCGCATCCTCGTCTGTTCACCAGCCCTAGACAAAAAATTTCTCCGTAGGCATTGACAGGAACATCTGTTTGTGTTACCATAATGGGGAACTGAATACTGCACATATTTTTCACGCAGATACATAGACCGAACCACAGCGTTCTTGCTGGGGTCGGTCTTATTGTATTTGCGTTTTTTGTTTTTGAAGGGAGGCCGGACAATGGAAAAAATCAAGACGGAGGAAATTAGGCGCAAGCGGGGCAGACCAAAACTTGACGCCCGCATCACCGAGGAATACGCCCCCAGCAGGCGGCAGGCGTTGAACAAGATGTATATGTACGAGGGCATCCACCTGTTATCGGTAGCGGCTACCGAAATTCAAAACAGCGAGGTCTTATGGCGGGAGGACAGAACGGCCGTCACCTTAAAATCCCGTGACGGCATCCTGGAACAGCTTGGCAGAATGGCGGTGCAGGACAAGCTGGGCCGTACCGATTGCGTCTATCTCGCCAACCTTGCCATCGCCGCCGTTCAAAATGGGTACACCACACGGGAGATGGAGATTGCCCTGCGGGAAATCCGAATGGCGGCAAAGTTCAGCATGAGAAATCCAGACAATGAGGCGCTTTATTGTGCGCTGGGCAACACCGTGGACATTCTGCGGAGCATGGGAGGTATCGCATGAAAACGGCCAGTAGAATCATCACAAAAGAAGATTTTGAGAACATCCAGAAGATGATAGCAAGCCGCCGCAGACAGAAAAAGGACGGTACAACACAGATATTTGCAGGACTTGTGAAATGTGCAGACTGTGGCTGGTCTCTCGCTTATGGGATGAACCGGCAAAATAAAAATCCTTATGGCTATTATCATTGCAGTAAAAACGGTCAGGGATTGCGGCAGTGTTCTATGCACTATATCCGTTATGACGTACTGTACGCCTACGTACTTTCAAGGCTTCAATATTGGTTTAAGGAAATACAGAAAGATGAAAGCCGGATTCTGCAACAGATTCTTAAAAGCAGTGACAGTGAACGCAGTTCATCAAGAAAAAAAACCGCATCGGAGTTGAAAAAAGCCCGGAAAAGGCAATCGGAAATAGACACTTTATTCCGCAGGATATATGAAGACAGGGTAAAGGGTACTATCACGGAACGCAATTTCTCTATGTTGTCTGCGACGTACCAGACAGAACAGGAAACGCTTGTACAGACCATTGAAACACTGCAACACCAGCTTGCGCAGGATACGCAGGATACAGCAGACGCTGAAAAATGGATAGCAATTATAAAACAATACGCATCCCCCACTGAACTGACAGCGGAACTGTTAAATGCACTCATAGAAAAAATCTTAGTCCATGAAGCTGTAAAAGATGAAAATGGAAACAGAGTTCAGGAAGTAGAAATTTATTACCGCTTTATCGGCAAGATTGATTAAAACAAAAATCTTCCCTGTGACAAAAGCCGCAGGGAAAAAATCTAGTAAACAATATCTTTAGCTATGGGGCACTCCGGTTTCCCATTTGGAAACCGCCCTGTTACTGATGTTAAGCTTTTCTGCCAGCTGTAACTGAGTAAGTTTTTTTTCTTTACGACATTCAGCAATAAATTTTCCAATTTTTTCTTGATTCATTTCTCACCTCCTGATTTTATCATACATAATAAGCACTTTTTGGGAAGGAACTATTGGTTGATTCTTTCATTCAACCATCAGTTGACTACTGCTATATCGAATAATTACTACTGGCTGTTCGTTATTTTTTTGCCTGTAGTTTTTGTCAAATCTTTCAGAGCGTTACTGTGACTGTCTGTCGATGCCGGCAAGGTAAGTATTGAGCCTGACGTTCCTGTACAAATACATTGCCCTGGAATGGCAAAAATGAAGATTTCTCATCTTAGCCATTCCAGGGCAATAAACTTATTATGTCATTTATTTCGTTTACTATACAGCAAAGCAACTTCCGCATGATACATCTCCAGGATAAACACACTCCTGTTCTCCGCAGGAACGAATGCATCGTTCCAGCATTCTCTTCGCACTATCCCTCCACGATCAGGTATCTTCCGTCACCGATCTCGAATACTTCCTCCGATTCCAGAATGCTGTCCTCATCGACACCTTCAAGATCCACACCTTCCTCGTCGAAGAATTCCCACACCTCCCTGACGGAATCCACCACCACCGCCATACAGTCTTCCAGAAACGCTTCCGCCTCCTCCGGCGTCTCCGCTACCGGCTCCGGATAAAGCTGCAACTGGTTATCCAAAAAACACTGCAGTACCTTCTCATCAAACATAAGTTTCTCCTTTCCTGGTTCCCCGGCCAATGATTGCTTCCTTACTGCCACAGGCCCCGTTTCTTTAACTCCTGACAGACCCTTCCCACAGGCAGTCCCACCACGTTGTTGTAATCGCCGCAAATGCCCTGCACATAGGCCGCGCACAGCCCCTGGATCGCATACGCCCCGGCCTTGTCCATCGGCTCTCCGCTGTCCACATACTTCTTGATGTCCTCCGCCGACATGGAGTACATCGTCACATCCGTGCACTCGCTGAAAGTGGCATACATGGCCGACATATCCTTATACTTCCAGGCCAGTGTCACACCCGTATAGACCTGATGGCTGCCGCCCTGCAGCTTCTCAAGCATCCTGACTGCATCCGCCTGATCCGCCGGCTTGCCCAGGATCTCACCCCAGCAGGATACCACCGTATCCGCCCCGATCACCACGAAATCCTCCCTGCCCTCCGCAGCCAGCTTCCCGCACACATCCACCGCTTTCTGGTAAGACAGTTCCTCCACCACCTCATGCGGCTCCTTCTTCGTGCTCTTCTCTTCCACCGTGCTTGGCATGGTCTTAAAAGAAATGCCCACCTGCCGCAGCAGTTCCTTCCTGCGCGGCGATGCCGATGCCAGATATATTTTCATAGGTTTATTTCCTTTCTCTAAAGATCGATCACTGTTATCTTATACCGCAGTCTGTTTTCCTATGCGCAAATGCTATACGACCGCTTCGATCAATGTCTTTCCATCCACCTTCATCTCATGAACGCCAACCTGCTTTTTCTGATTAAAATTGAAGCTGAGCATATATCCGGTATCCAGTCCATAATCTTCAAGATAATTCATAAGCTGGTGTTCTCCGCGCAGGTTGTACTCATTCCCCCTCCATATCTTGGTCTCTATCACAAACTGTTCTCCACGGTAATCCACAACAATATCTGTCCTTTTGAGACTGCGGGTTCGCGCTTCAACATAATAGTTGCCGGTACCGTTGATGATCGGGCGCAGATAGAGCAGGAAATACCGCCGTCCTTCTTCCTCCAGAAATGTCTCTCTGCAGTCACCATACAGCTCCTGAAAATGCTGCACAAACTTTGTCAATACCCATCGCATATCCAGATGTCCATCCTTCACAAACATATCCCGGTCCTGCAGAGATGCCCTGTACATATCAGAGGCATGCAGTTCATCCAGTGACAGGAAGTGATTATACAGAAGTGTATCAAAAATACGGTTTGCCGGTATCACTTTTCCATCTGCATTTTTGACAAAGCCAAACATCATCGCGAGACTGATCGCCGGATTCATCGGATTATAGGTGATTGTTTTCCCGAAGAACAGTAATTCCCCAAGCATCTGTTCCAGCTCCGGATAGTCTGTCAGTTTCCCGATCAGAGACTCAAACAGAGGATTTGTTTCCAGAAGGAGCATGCGCACTGCTTCCAGAAATCCTTCTTTTGTCCATGCGGTTTCCGGGTCTGTCTTTTCGTCCATCAACTTACACAGACGCGATACGAGAAAAGGATAGCCGGATGTATAACGATAAAGAAGCCCTGCCATCTCTTCCGGATCCATTCCCACAGCATGATCCGCTTCATATTCCCGCAGCATCCCCTCGATCCCCTTCCGGGACAGACTCATGTTAATATCAAAATCTGCCGCAATATTCCACGGACTGTTCGTCTTATGATCATCCTCCGGACGTATTTTTCTTTTCAGATTCTTGATATCATAGACGCCGGCAAGGATAACGGATTGAAAAGTGGTCGTTCCCTTTGCTTCCCTTTCAAGATAATAATTTCGCAGCTGGGCAAGGAAATCAAGAAATACTTGATCATTGGAAGCGCTGTCCACTTCGTCTATGATTAAAACAACTGGTTTTTCACTGCATCCACACAGATTCACCAGACACTCAAATAATTCTAAAAGGTAAAATTTTTCCTCATTCTCTTCCACTTTTTCCTGCATTTGCCGCATGATCCCGGAGACGCCGACCATCTGTTCCGCGCAATGCCGCTTCAATTCCCTGAGCAGAATGCGCAGGAATGACAGGGAAAATATATTTTCGCTCTGAAAGCATGCGCTGCCAAGCATCTGAAAATCAAGGCTGATCACCAGATAATCCTGCTGCAGATTCTTTGCCAGCGCCGTCAGAGTCGTTGTCTTTCCATATTGTCTGGCACAGTTGATCATAAAATAGGAGCCATCATCAACCATATCACGTATCCTGTTAATCCGCTCTGACAGATCTACCATATAATGTTTTTCAGGCACGCAGATACCTGTCACATTAAATCTTCTGGCCATTCTACAGCCCCTTTCCATTTCGCAGATTATTCCCCTGTTTCTATCCGCTTTTACCTGCCCTTATCTTATCATGACTCTCTTGCCGGGCGCAACTTTTTTACAGCCCAGACTTGACAACCCGCACCAAAAGATGCAAAATATAATTTATATATTTAACTACAGAATCAGTTTATATCATTTGCACTTCTTATGATTCTTGTGCGGCAATCGCCGGATTCTATCATCACATCACAAAGGAGACACGTCTATGACAAAAAACAAAGCAAAAAATCCCACATCCATTTCCCTCACTTCCATGCTGGAGAACGCTTACGGAAAAATTCCTTATAACATGACCAACGATTACATGTTCCGTGCTGTCCTGCAGTCCAACAATAAAGTCCTGCGCGGCCTGATCTGCTCCCTGCTCCATCTAAAGGAAACCGAGGTCTATTCTGTTGAGATCACCAATCCTGTTATTCTGGGTGAAGCTGTCCATGACAAGGAGATCCGTCTCGATATCAGCCTCAAATTAAATAACAAAAGTGTCATAAATCTGGAAATGCAGATTGCAAATAAGCTGAACTGGACGAACCGTTCCCTTCTCTACCTGAGTCGCTCTTTTGACAACCTGCACCACGGACAGGATTATCTCGATATCCATTCAGCGATCCATATCGGCTTTCTGGATTACACCCTGTTCCCGGAACATCCGGAATTCTATGCCACCTACAAGATGTCAAATATGAAAAATCATCATATCTATAGTGACAATTTCGTACTAAGTGTGGTAGACTTAACCTGTATAGACTTGGCAACAGAAGAAGACAGACTCTATCACATCAACGACTGGGCCCGCTTATTCAAGGCTACTACCTGGGAGGAGGTCAAAAAAATGGCGCAACAGAACGAATATCTACAGGAAGCATCCCGCAGTATCTTCCAGTTTAATACGGACGAGCAGATGCGTAAACTATGCCGTGACCGGGTGGAATATTATCAGGATCTCCGCAACTATGAGAGATATATCAAACAGCAGGATTCTGTCATCGCAAAACTCACTGTTGAGAAAGACGCTGCCATCGCAGAACTCACCGCTGAGAAAGACGCCACCATCGCCGCCCTCCAGTCACAGATCCAGTCCCTGACCGATCAGCTGCAGAACTCACCCGCAAACAGGGAACCAGCTGAGAAATAATCCCATAAAGCAGTCGAATACCCCGCAGCAGGCTGCCGGGTATTCACCCTTCGCGGCATGCGCCAAATGCCCGTGCAGGCACGGCATCTGGCGCATGATCTCAACGCGCTCTTCTGCATCATTCCTCCACTTCTTCGTGATGCATCTCCGGAATGAACACTCTCTGGTTTCCCACTTCCTTTTCGGCTTTGGCCGCCGCTTTCGCCTGATGGCAGAAATGCAGCTGCGCATTGAATGCCTCCCGGCCCCGCATATCCACCTTCTCATAGCTGCCGTCCGGCTGCAGCATCGACGCTTTCACGTTATCCCGCATCTGGCAGTCCAGTATATCCTGCAATTTCTCCTGCAGACAGGGTTTCTCCACCGGAAAAAGAATCTCCACGCGGCGGTCCAGATTCCGCGGCATCCAGTCCGCGCTGGCGCAGTAGTACTCCGGCTTACCGTCATTCTCAAAGTAGAAGATCCGGGCGTGCTCCAGATAATTGCCCACGATGGAACGCACCGTAATATTCTCACTGACACCGGGAATGCCCACTTTCAGACAGCAGATACCCCGAATGATCAGATCGATCTTCACACCCGCCGCACTGGCCGCATACAAAGACTCTATGATCACCTTATCACACAGTGAATTCATCTTTGCGATGATATGTGCCTCCCGCCCCTGCTGTGCATAGGCCTTCTCCCTGTCGATCAGCCGCAGGAACCGGTCTTTGAGCCAGAGAGGCGCCACCGACAGCTTATTCCAGCTGCGTGGCTCGGAATAGCCGGAGAGCATGTTGAATACAGCCGTGGCATCCTCCCCGATCGCCTCCGAGCAGGTGAAAAGTCCCACATCCGTATATAATTTCGCGGTGGAATCATTATAGTTGCCCGTTCCCAGATGTACATACCTGCGGATACCATTCTCTTCCCGCCGCACCACCAGCGTGATCTTGCTGTGCGTCTTTAACCCCACCAGACCGTAGATCACATGGCAGCCTGCCTTCTCCAGCTTCTTCGCCCAGACGATATTGTTCTCCTCGTCAAACCTTGCCTTGAGCTCCACCAGCACGGACACCTGCTTCCCGTTCTCCGCCGCCTGCTCCAGCGCCGCGACGATGGGAGAGTTGCCGCTGACACGGTAGAGTGTCTGTTTGATGGCCAGCACATCCGGATCCTTGGCCGCCTGTCTGACGAAGCGCACCACCGGCTCAAAGGTCTGGTAAGGATGGTGCATCAGGATATCGCCTTCCCGGATCTTCTCGAACACGTCCACCTCCTCCGGCAGCTCCGGCACCGGCTGGGGCCTGGAATAGCTGTCCTCTTTCAGGTGGTCAAAGCCTTTCATCCCATACATTTTCATCAAAAAGGTAAGATCAAGAGGCCCGTTTATCGAATAGATATCCTCCTTCTCAATGGAAAGCTCATTCTGGATCAGCTTTAACAGCTTCTTATCAATGCCGTCCTCCACTTCCAGACGGATGACCTGCCCCCATTTCCGCTTCTTTAACTGTTTCTCGATCTCCTGCAGCAGATCTTCGGCACCCTCCTCCTCGATGCCCAGATCCGCATTTCTCATGATGCGGAAGGGGAAGGAGCAGATAATATCATAATTGAGAAACAGCTTCTGGATATTGCGCTCGATCACTTCTTCGAGAAGAATAACACGTGTCTGCTTACTGCCCGGAATCGTCACGATCCGCGACAGGACGCTGGGCACCTGCACCATGGCGAACTCCGTCTCCCCCTCGCCGTTTTTCTTCTTCACCAGCGCACCCAGATTCAGGGATTTATTGCGGATCAGCGGAAAAGGCCTGGAAGAGTCCACCGCCATGGGTGTCAGCACCGGATAAACATTGTCCGCGAAATACCGGTCCACATAGACGCCGTCCTCTTTATCCAGCTCCTCATGATGTCTGACAATGTGCAGTCCCTCCTCCAGCAGTCTTGGAAGCAGTGAACGGTTATAGACCGAATACTGCTGCTCTACCAGTCTGTGTGTCTCCTCATTCACGCAGGACAGCTGCACATCCACGGTCATACCCGCGATATCCTTCTTCTTATATCCCGCATGTACCATATCTTTCAGGGAGGCCACCCGCACCATAAAAAACTCATCCAGATTGGAGGCCGTGATGCTCAGGAATTTCAGCCGTTCAAAGAGCGGATTCTTCTTATCCTTCGCCTCACTCAATACCCTTTTGTTAAAAAGGAGCCAGCTCAGCTCCCTGTTTGTATAAAATTCGTCCTTCGAAAAGTCCATTTCCATTCCCCCGTTTTCTGTTGATACACAATTCCTTTCTATTCTGCTACCCTCTCTGTCTGATCACCGGCTGAACGCTGAACACTTCTTCGAAAAAGTGCGCCCGCCGCGCAAGCAGTCCTTTTTCCAGCGTAATATCCTGTGAGGCGTCCACCGTGATGATCAGCTTCTCATCCTTTAACACCGTCTTGACATTCTTGAACTTCTGCTTGTGGCTCCTGTCCAGCCCGTTGGCCACGCGTAGAATGGCTGTCAGCTTGGCGATCGTGAGATAGTCCCTGCTGCTAAACGCGCTGTCCCGGCCCATCAGGTCATAATAGTCGAATTCCAGATGGTTGTACTTGACCACATTGGCCACGATCTCCCGCTCCATATGGGACAGGCCGATGATCTCCGTGGACATGATGATATTATAAGAACATTCTCCCAGATTGACCAGACTGATATACTTGCCGCAGTCGTGCAGCAGCGTGGCGATCCGCAGAAGAAGCCGCTCCCGCCTGCCCAGTCCGTGTATCTTCTTCATGCTGTCGAAGATGGTGAGCGCGATCTGCTCCAATGTCTCGCCTCTGCGCTTACTGCCCATATAGCGCTTGCTGATGTTCTGCGCACAGGCCACGATATCCTGCTCAAAATCATGGCTCTCCTTGAGGATCTTGTTCTTTTCCCCGTATTCATAGGCGATGCCGTCACAGAGACTTACGCCCGGCGCCCAGATCAGTCTGGCATCCATCACCTTGGTGATCCGGTTGAGCAGCACACCGGATATGAACAGTAACGGCTCATTTTCCTCCGGTATGTCAAGAATACGGGCCGCCTCCTGCACCGTCGCGGTCCGCAGGCGCTCCAGGAAGCTGTCCATGGCCGCCGCCTCGATGCTGCTTTCCTCCAGACCGGGCACATTCCTGCCCACCACCGCCGAAATATAGTCGTCCACCACGATGATATTCTCGATCACCCTGTCCTTCAGATACAGTTTCTTAAAGACAGACAGCTGAGAACTGATGATCTCATCCAGCATACTTTCATTCTGCTCCGGACGGATATTCAACTTGCCGAGCTGCTCCTGCAGGCGCAGGACGCCGAGCCGCAGATTCTGTGTCGTCACAAGCGTATCCTTGTCAAACAGGGAGATCTGGATACTGCCACCGCCGATATCCACGATGGCGGTGCCCTTCTCGATGATCCTGTTAAAAACATCCCCCTTGGAAGCTATGGACTTGTAATCCAGAAAGCGCTGCTCCGAATTGCTGATGCATTCAATGGTAATCCCTGTACGCTGTGCGATCTGATCCAGAAGTATCATCCTGTTGTCCATCTCCCGGATCGCACTGGTGCCGTAAGCCTTATAGGCATCCACCCGGTATCCCTTCATGAT